>Ga0209292_1001965_pt1 | contig 24462 bp, 20 predicted proteins | sample GOMGulsemesocosm_2_FD_184634 | JGI IMG/M metagenome (GOLD analysis project Ga0209292, IMG submission 184634) | Methane-oxidizing microbial communities from mesocosms in the Gulf of Mexico - GOM9C Gulf of Mexico (SPAdes) (version 2) | ecosystem: Environmental > Aquatic > Marine > Cold seeps... | reverse complement strand
TAACCTTAAAAGCGCCAAATGCTAAATTAAGAAAAGTAGCAAACGATGCACCATTATTTGAACGTGTTGACTACTTCTTAAAAGCTGAAGTTAATCCGCAATTAGCTGGCCACGGTGGTGAGTGTACCTTGATGGAAATTACCGAAGATGGTTTCGCTATTCTACAATTTGGTGGTGGCTGTAATGGTTGTAGTCAAATTGATGTAACGGTAAAAGATGGTATCGAAAAGCAACTGCTTGAAACCATGGGTGGCGAAATAAAAGGTGTTCGTGATATGACAGAACATGAACGTGGCGACCATTCTTACTATTAAGTTGTTCATTCATATTAAGTTATGAGTATACTCGAAAAAATAGGCCAAGACCCACAACGTAGCTTAACGCTATTTTTACGTGGACTTGGTCTTTTTGTTATTGGCGTTTGCTTGATATTTATTGGTTATTATTACCATTATTTTTGGCAAATCATCGGCATCGCCTTTTTAGCTTTTGGCATTATATTTTCAATATGGGGTTACTGCGGAATTTTTGCAAATCGTTTACTGAATATTTTTGACCGCCGTTCCAATAAATCCGATTAAACGTTTACACTGAAATCGCTTGTTTTTCTATTACACGATAATAGTGCCAAGCTAAGCTCAATCCCCGCACTAACAAAAACACACTGAATGCGGCCCATAAACCGTGGTTACCAAAACTTTGGAATAACCACCACATCGGAAAAAAGCAACCAAAAGTAGCGACTATCATGCTGTTTCGCATGGCCTTCGTTTTCATTAAACCAACAAAAACCCCATCAAACAAATAACACCAACACCCTAGAATAGGTAAAATGACTATCCAGTGAATATATTGTTTTGTCGATATCACCACATTCGGAATATCTGTCAGTAACCCAACAAAAAACTCTCCTACTATGGCAAAAAGCAAACTATAAGTTAAAGCAAAAATCCCCGTCCAAAATAAAGCTATTTTAACAACATAATTCCGCTGCTTAGCGTCTTTTTGTCCTTGTGCTTTCCCCACTAGTACTTCTGTTGCGTTCGCAATACCGTCTAAGCCGAACGAAATTAGTAAAACAAAATTCATTAAAATGGCGTTGGTCGCTATTACGTTATCCCCTAACCTTGCCCCTTGAAAAGTAATAAAAACAAAACAAACTTCTAAACACAAAGTTCGAATGAGAATATCTCTATTAAGTTGAAAATAATGAATTAATGATGATTTTTCCAGCAACTCTTCTTTTACATGAATAAGTTTTGATAAAATTACATCCAACAAGATTCTTACTGTTCTGTGCTTTATTTTATTTTTATCGTAAACAATATAAGTTAAACCAAGTATCACTCCTGAATACTCTGCGATTAACGTTGCTGCTGCTACCCCTTGCACTTGCCAATTAAAAACAAGAACAAACAAGAGATCTAACGACAAATTAATTAAATTAGTCGCGATCAGTAACCACATAACGGCTTTAGCTTTATGATTACCCAGTAACCAACCTAAGATCACTAAGTTTGCCAAGGCCGCGGGCAGTCCCCAAATACGAATGTCGCAATATTGTTTTGCATAAAATTGTATTTTTTCAGATCCGCCTGCTAATCCCAAACTAAGGTCAATATAAAATGATTGTAATAAAATGAGCGTACCACCAACAATCCCTGCCACTAACAAGCCACGTAGCAGTACTAATAAACTTTTTTGATTGTCTTGTTGTCCTAGAGCCTGAGCAGTAAGCCCAGTTGTAGACATACGTAAAAAGCCACATAACCAGGTAACAAAAGTAATAATCATCGCACCTACTGTGCTGCCACCTAAATAATAGGCTTGGTCTAAATGGCCTAATACTGCGGTATCAACTAAGCCAAGCAAAGGGATGGTGATATTCGAAAATATCATCGGCAGGGCAATGATGAAAAGTTGTTTATGTTGATTTAGATTATTAACGTTCAAAAAAGTATTCCATATGAAACAATACAACAAATATTTACTATAAAAAGAAGATAAAACGCGCTACTTTTGTTACTCATCAAACAAAGGCCATATCCATGAAAATTTCTTTCCTTGTATTATTACTGTCTTGCTTTCACTTTTCTAGCTTTGCAGCTGTTATTTTACAGTATCATCATGTGAGTGATACTACTCCGTCGAGTACCAGTATTTCACCTGAACAATTTGAAATCCATATGCAATATTTGGCAGATAATAACTTTAACGTGATTGCGCTTTCAGATTTAATGAACTCAATTGAAAAGCAGCAACCTATTGCCGACAAAACTGTAGCCATTACTTTTGATGATGCTTATCTAGATATTTTAACCAACGGTAAGCCGATTCTCGACAAATTTAATTATCCGTTCACTATGTTCATCAATCCCGCAATCGTTGAGCGTGGCTCTAAAAGCTACCTTTCTTGGGAACAGCTTAAAAAGATGGCTGACGCAGGTGTTATTATTGCTAATCACGGCATGGAACATGGCTCTATGGCACGTGTCAGTGAAGGGTTAACCGAGCAACAATGGTTAAATAAGCATACCGAATTATTGTTAAATGCTGAAAATATTATTAAAGAAAAAACAGGTCAGAGTTGGCGTTATTTTGCTTATCCTTACGGCGAGTACACACCCGCAGTACAAGAGTGGATAACAAAGAATGATTTCATTGCTTTTTCACAACAGTCTGGCGCAGTAGGTTTAGCGACAGACTTAACCAGTGTGCCACGTTTTCCAGCATCAAAACCTTATGATCAAATATCAAGCCTTCGCGATAAATTGAAATCGTTACCTTTCAAAATGACCTTGAGTGATGATAATGCAAATACAATTGTCGAATATAACCAATCAAAATCAGTTACCTTCGATGTAGTTGTCGATGACTTTCATCCGGCTCAATTGAATTGTTATATTTCTGGTTTAGGACGACAAAAAATAGCATGGCAAGGAGAAAGCCGCTTTACAATTAATTATAGCGCGCCACTGCCAATTGGTCGTGTTCGCTGTAATTGTACGGCACCCAGTATTAGTGAACCAGGTCGTTATTATTGGTATTCAAAACCTTGGTTTGTACTGAAAAAAGGAAAAGAGTGGTATGCCCTTTAAGCGCTCGACATCTCGCTTTAATCACTTGTCATCCGAATCAACGTTTGGTTGACAAGCACAGTGATATTGAGATTATTCAGCTAACTTTACTATTTTAGCAAAGTCACTCACCAGTTTTTCACCATCAATCGTTGGTAAAACGCCTAGTGCTTGTCTTGGCTTGAAAATAGCGGCTATATTTCCCTGTGGATTGACCAAAACTAAGGAGGCGCTGTGATCGACTAAATAGTTATTCTTGTCAGCATTATCATCTTCAGGTCCATTAATCGCATACATCAAACCTAAATTACGTGCAAAAGGAAATAACACACCATGACCTGCCGTAAGCGCAATAAACTCTTCATTAAAATAAGCAATATATTGCGCTAGTTTTTCAGACGTATCACGATTAGGATCCGCAGAGACCAGTAAAATTTGCGTGTTTGCACTAATGGCTTTTAAGTCATCATACACAAAATTCAATTCTTGCAGAGTGGTAGGGCAAACATCAGGACAGGAAGTATAACCCAAAAATATCCACGTCCATTTGTCTGCTAAGTTCTCATTGGTAAATGCTTGGTTTTGATGATCGGTTAATTGAAAAGGCTTAACTTCACGCACTTCTTTATAATATAAAGCATGTTCAGGTTGAGGCAATATTGTTATTTTTTGAAAAACAAAAAAACCTACCATTCCAGCAACAATCGCCACTATCACATACAATAACTTGTTCATAAATAATTATTTCCGCTATCTAAGCTATTGGTAATAAGTAATGATCGAGTAACAAAATAATAAATAAAGCCATCAAATGAATGATTGAAAATTTAAAGGTATCCATGGCTGTATTTTCATTTGCATTAAACTTAAGTTTCCACGCATAAGCGAAGAACATTAAATTCAACGTAACCGCGCCGATTAAATATAACCAATTACTCATACCCACTAAATATGGCAATAAACCAACAACAAACAATAATACGGTATAAAGTAAAATTTGTGTTTTCGTGAAGCTTACACCATGGGTTACCGGTAGCATTGGAATATTTACTTTTGCATATTCATCTTTACGGTGAATTGCTAACGCCCAAAAATGTGGCGGTGTCCATGTAAAAACTAATAAAACTAATAACAAAGCATGTGGGTGTATTTCGTTGGTCATTGCTGTCCAACCCAAAAGTGGAGGAATTGCACCAGCTAAGCCACCGATCGTTATATTTTGCGGCGTTGCACGCTTTAAATACATGGTATATACAAAACTGTAACCAACCAAACCAGAAAAGGTAAGCCATGCGGTTAAAGGATTCACAAAACTGTATAAAATTGCAAAACCACTTACCGCTAAAAACATCGCAAAAAGAGTGGCATTTCTAGGATCTAAACGACCCGTTGCAAGTGGTCGGTTATACGTTCGTCCCATGATACTGTCGATACGCTCATCAACAATGTGATTGATGGCCGCTGCTGCTGAGGATAAAAACCCAATACCAATCATTGACGGTATAAGTACTTCCCACGGAATAGCACTAGGAACAGATAGACACATACCGACTAGAGCCGTTAGCACGAGAAGCGCGACAACACGTGGCTTGGTTATTTCATAATAGTCTCGCCAAACCGCTGATTTGTTCTCCATTACATTCGACGTTGATGTTTCTTTACCTGTACTTTCTGTTGTTATTGTTTCACTCATAAGTGTTCCTATAATTTCCGTCGTAAACTGTACGTTAAAGTGATCAACGACAACATTAAACAAGCTGCAACAACGTTATGGCTCACCGCGACTGATAACGGTAGAGAAAACCATACATTGCTAATTCCCAATAATATTTGACAGCTAAGAATAAAAGCTAAACTTTTCGCTGCATTTTTAAAAAAGCCTGACTGAGATTTTCGAAAAACCATCAAGGCTAACCAGAAAAGATATAATCCGGTAACAATAGCACCAATACGATGGACTACATGTATGGTTACACGTGAAGCATGGGATAAATGACCAAATTCGTAACTCTCTTTTTCAGGAGGAATTAAATCAAATGAATCTTCAAAAGTGAGTTGCTCTTGCCAGCCTGATTGACAAATGGGAAATTCAGTACAAACCAATGCCGCATAATTAGAGGATGTCCACCCCCCTAGACCTATTTGTGCGGTTAATAACACAATACCGATTAAACCATATCGACCATATTTCTTAATGGCAAAATTACCACCGGGCACGCGAAAGTCTGATAAACGTAAATAGAGTAAAAAGAGTAAACTTAAAGTTGTGAAGCCACCCAGCAAATGGCCCATGACGACAATGGGCATTAGTTTCATTGTCACGGTCCACATGCCTAAAGCAGCTTGGAAAATGACCACCACGAGTATTAACAAAGGTAGCCGCAATGGCGTTCCTTGATCACGGCCTTTAAATGATAAAAACGCGATGGCTAAAATTAATAAACCTAAAGCACCCGCAAAATAACGATGGATCATTTCATTCCATGCTTTATGTGGTTCAACTTTTCTTTCAGGGAATGCTTGCTCAGCTTTAACAATTTGCTCTGCTGTCTCTGGTACATCAATTAACCCATAACAACCAGGCCAATCTGGACAACCTAAACCGGCATGAGTTAAGCGAGTGTATGCACCTAAACTCACAACAATTAGCGCTAATAAAATGCTGAGTAAAACCAATGTGCGAATGCGATTGTTAGCACTACTTTTCATTTTAGCCAATCCTTGAATACTTAAGTAACTTCTTCATGTCCGCAAGAATTTCTTTACCAAACATTGCTTGAGCCTCATCATTAGCTGGCGGCTTATGAGATAAAATTACATTACCTAAAGGATCAACAACCAACACTTGTGACTGTGGTAAAATATTTTTAACAAGGTTTGGAGTTGAGATAATCGTCCAGCTATTTTCAGTTAACCTTTGTGTTTGTTGTTCAGATAGTGGATTAGGAGAAAGTGCCACACGTTTTACTCTTGGTCTTTCTCTACCTAAAGCGATATAAGAGTTGTTTACACTTAAAAGTGTTTGTTCACAATGAGTATCACAGTGCTGTGGAAGGCTATAAATAACTAACCATGTTTCTTGTAAAGAAGTTTGCTCAAGACCTAATTTTTGCAGAGTGAGTTCATTCTCAACTAAAGTGCCTTTATTCGTTACGCCATAATCAAGCCAATTCTGAGTCAGTGCTAATTTTGCTAACACGATAGGAAGAATAAAAGCTCCCAATACCATAAGCATACTTCGACGTGATTTTTTCTGTGACCCTTCACTCATACTTCTACACCTTATTATTTTTTTATTTAGTGGTTTTACTATTCTTCACTATTTTTACTAAACTTAATTGATGCCCATATCATCAATGACATCCATGCAATCGCTAAACTAAACCATTGAAATGCGTAAGCACGATGTTTTTCGGGGGGCATAACAATCGGCTGCCAATTTTTTTCATAGCCAACACTCTCTGTTTTATCTAAGTAAACGACAAAGGGCAAGAGTTGACGTGAAATTAATGTAGAAAATTTATCTAGCTCTATTTGCTGAACACGTAATGGCCACTCATTTTTGACCAATATTTGTTCCATTAACATGATGCCTTTCTCAATTTTACGCACATGCCCTGATAGGTTATATTTTCCTGTAATAGTTTGAACATTCGGAATTTCTTTACGATTGATAGAACCTAAGACCCAACCTAGATTAACTAAGACAGCTTTATTGCCACTATGAAAAACTTGATATATCCGATAACCTAATTGTCCTTTATTGGTTTGGTTATCTAATAAAAATATTATTTCATTATCAAACTCACCATTCATTGTTATGGGCAAATCATTAATTTCATTTGTCTCTGATAGCACTTGTTCAAGTGACATTGCTTGAGTTTGGCTTAAGTGTGCAATTGTCGAGATACGCAGCTCTTTTTGTAAAGCGCGATCAATTTGCCAAAATCCGAGTTTTACTAATCCAGAAAAAACGAGTAGGGTAAATATCAACCAAGGTAGGCGAATGTTTGATATAAAATTTTTCAAACAGTTAATTCCTTAATAATACCAATCGGCGAAATATATTAACCCGCTTGGTATAGTTCAAAACGAACATTACAACATAGGAAATTTTTAGATGGTAGTTGCGGTAAAAATAATAATTGTAGGCTGTTTACTCTTTATGGTATTCAGCTTGTTTCAAGCATTAATAGTACTCAATAAAAATGATCCAAATAAACCGTCAATGTCTAAATTTATTGGCCGACGAGTGATGATTTCAGCCTTTGTCATTATTCTTATGTTAGTCGCTATTTTAACCGGTGTCATCACACCGAATCCACGACCTTTTTAATCTCATGAATAGAGTAAAATGTTGTAGGTGAGATAGTTTCCCACCTACAAATTTACTGATATTTAAATGATATATACAAATACAAACAGTATTACCCAAACAACATCAACAAAATGCCAATACCAACTTGCCGCTTCAAAAGCGAAAGCGTTAGTCGGAGTAAAATGCCCTTTTAAAACTCTCAAGAACACAGCAATAAGCATGATAGTCCCTAAGGTAACGTGCATACCGTGAAAGCCCGTCAACATGTAAAAAGTTGAACCGTAAATACCACTCGTTAAGTACAATTTCATTTCATCAGAATAGCCATGCATGTATTCTACAACTTGCAAGAATAAGAAAACAACGCCTAATAAAATAGTGAAACCTAACCAGATTTTCAGCATTTTACGATTGTCTTTCTCTAAAGCTGAATGTGCTAAATGCGCAGTAATTGAAGACGTTAGTAACAATATGGTATTAATTAGTGGTAAGCCATACCATCCCATTTTCGTCGTTTCAGTACCGTCTGGTGTTGTCAATAACGGCCAACTTGCGACAAATTCTGGCCATAAAACCGCACCCGTCATTGCATTATTATCCGCGCCACCTAACCAAGGTACAGATAATGTTCGGGCATAAAATAATGCGCCGAAAAAAGCAGCAAAAAACATCACTTCAGAAAAAATAAACCAACTCATTCCTTGACGAAATGAGTTATCCATTTGGTGGCTATATTTTCCTGACATTGATTCATTAATAACATTACTGAACCAGCCATAAAGCATGTATATCACTAAACAAACACCCGCAAGTAATATATAACCGCCAAAACCGCCCTCTGGGTTATTAAGTGTTGAGACATAATTTCCTGCACCAACTGCAATTAAAAACAGTGCCACTGCACCCACAATGGGCCAATGACTTTGAGATGGTACGTAATAACTTTCATATTCTTTTGTTGTCATTATTATTCCCCTAAACAAATACCGTTACACCTACAGTGTTCGGTATAAATTGTTACGATTCCACTTTACCGGTTACGTCATACAAAGTGTAAGACAATGTTATAGTTGTTATATCTTCAGATAGCTCTGGGTCAACATAAAACTGTAACGCCATTTCTACTTCTTCGTTCGCTTTTAGCGGCTGCTGCGTAAAACAAAAACATTCAATTTTTTGAAAATACGCTGCGGCTAAACCGGGTGACACTGACGGTACTGCTTGACCAATAATGTCGCGTGTGGATTCATTTTTAGCATAAAATTTTACAAGTTTCATTTCACCGGGATGAACTTTTATTTCACGAACCATCGGCTCGAACTTCCAAGGTATCCCTTGAGCTGTTCGACTGATGAACTGCACTGTTACAACTCTTTGAGTATCTACTTTCTCAACATTATAAACAGCAGCAGTCGTTGAAGTTTTTCCATTCAAACCGGTAATGTCACAAAACACATCATATAAAGGGACCAACGCAAAACCAAAACCAAACATACCAAAGACAATTAATATCAACTTTTTCACGACTTTATTATTCTGTTTAGTCGCAGCGCTATCTTTGTTATCTGAATTTTGCAATTCGTCACCTTTATTCATGATTTGTTAACCTAATCTTCAATTTTCGGCGGTGTTGAAAACGTATGGTACGGAGCAGGACTTGGAACTGTCCACTCTAAACCTTCAGCACCATCCCAAGGTTTAGCCGGTGCTTTTTCACCACCTCTAATACATTTAATCACTACCGCTAAGAATATTAATTGCGACAGACCAAATGCAAAACCACCGATACTCACCCATTTGTTGAAGTCAGCAAACTGCAACGCGTAATCAGGAATACGACGAGGCATGCCCGCTAATCCTAAAAAGTGCATTGGGAAGAACAGTAAATTCACCGAGATAAGTGAACACCAAAAGTGCCATTTAGCTAACGACTCGTTATACATATGACCCGTCCATTTTGGTAACCAGAAGTAGGCTCCAGCATAAATCGAGAATAATGAACCCGTTACTAATACATAATGGAAGTGGGCAACAACAAAGTAGGTATCATGGTATTGAAAATCAACCGGTGTTAATGCCAACATCAAGCCCGAAAATCCACCAATGGTAAATAAGATAACGAAAGCGATAGAGAACAACATCGGCGTTTCAAAACTCATTGAACCACGCCACATGGTTGCTACCCAGTTAAAGACTTTCACACCGGTCGGGACAGCAATTAACATCGTACAATACATAAAGAACAGTTCGCCAAATAATGGCATACCTGTAGTAAACATATGATGAGCCCAAACGATAAAGGACAATATCGCGATAGATGCTGTTGCATAAACCATAGAGCTGTAGCCGAATAATTGCTTACGGGCAAAAGCTGGAATGATTGTTGAAACGATACCAAAGGCTGGCAAAATCATGATGTAAACTTCTGGATGACCAAAGAACCAGAAAATATGCTGGAACAATACTGGGTCACCGCCACCTGCAGCATCAAAGAAGCTGGTGCCAAAATAAGTATCGGTTAACAACATGGTTACTACACCCGCGAGCACGGGCATGACGGCGATTAACAAATAAGCCGTAATGAAAAATGTCCACACAAACAATGGCATTTTCATGTATGTCATACCAGGAGCACGCATATTCATAATAGTAACGACGATATTTATCGCGCCCATTATGGATGAGATACCCATAATATGAACAGCAAATACAAAAAATGCTGTGCTGCCATTTGAATAAGTCGTTGAAAGTGGAGCGTAGAATGTCCAACCAAAGTTTGGCGCACCTGACTCCATAAAGAATGAAGACAAAAGAATCGCAAAAGCAAAAGGTAAAATCCAGAAGCTCCAGTTATTCATACGTGGCAAAGCCATATCAGGAGCACCGACCATCATCGGTATCATCCAATTCGCGAAGCCTGTAAAGGCTGGCATAATCGCACCAAATACCATGATCAAACCATGCACAGTAGTTAGCTGATTAAAAAAGTCAGGATCAACAATCTGTAATCCAGGTTGAAATAACTCTGCTCGAATAACCATGGCCAAAGCACCACCGGTTAAAAGCATAATAAAAGCAAACCATAAGTACAATGTACCAATATCTTTATGGTTTGTAGTGTACAACCAACGCTTCATGCCTGTCATTTTATGGTCGCCATGATGTTCGTCGTGCGAATCTTGTTCTATAACGTCTGTAGTCATTTTATATCCTCCTACTTCGCACTGGCAGCATCAACAGCTGCAGGTTGTACTAAATCACCCGTATTATTACCCCAAGCATTACGCTCATAAGTAACAACTGCGGCTATTTCGGTTTTAGTTAACTGGGTACCAAAAGCAGCCATCGAAGGATTTTTCTTACTACCGTTAACAACCATATCTATATGAACAGCAACATCACCCAAAGCAATAGCACTACCTTTCAGTGCAGGGAATGCAGGAGGTAAACCTGTGCCTGCGGGTTGATGACAAGCTACACATGCTCTCATATAAACTTTCTCGCCCATTGCCATCAATTCATCTTCACTATACGTTTTAGATAAATCTTCTGGTGGCGCTTCAGCGGCTGCTTCAGTAACTGTTTCAGATGTTGTAGTGCCAACGTCATCATTTCCAGATCCGCTAACAGCAGCTTTAACATCAGAGGCTTGTACTGCATCTCCGGTATTGTTACCCCAAGCATTTCGCTCGTATGTAACAACGGCAGCAATTTGTTTCATACTTAATTGCTTGCCATAACCTTGCATACCCGTACCCGCTTTACCACTAAATACCGTTTGAATATGAGTGGCTATATCGCCTTTTGCGACAGCGCTGCCTTTAAGTGCAGGAAACGCAGGAGGTAAACCAGCACCTGAAATTTGATGACATGCAGCACAATAAGCAACATAGGTGGTTTCACCTAACTCCATTAGTTCATCCATTGAGACTTCAGCTGTAAGCGATGCTTTTTCAGCTTCAGCAGCTTGTGCATTTATTGCGTGTTGTTCGTCAATCCAAGCGGCATAATCAGTTTCGGACAGTACTTCAACAACAATCGGCATAAAGCCGTGGTCTTTACCACAAAGTTCTGCACACTGGCCTCGATAAATTCCAGGCTCATCCACTTTGGTCCATGCTTCATTGATAAATCCAGGGTTAGCATCTTGCTTAACAGCAAAAGCAGGTACCCACCAGGAATGAATAACATCATCTGATGTGATCAAGAAACGTACTTTTTTATTGACGGGGATGACAAGGTGCTTATCAACTTCAAGTAAGTAATTCTCACCTTTTTCAGCTGTCTCGCCATTTTGATTTTCATATTGTTCACGAGGTGTTGAGAGTACAGAATAAAACTCAATATCTTGATCAAAATATTTATAATGCCATTTCCACTGAGAGCCAGTAACTTGGATAGTAACGTCTGAGTTGTCGTTATTTTCCATCTCAATCAGTGTTTTTGTTGCTGGTACAGCCATGGCGATAAGAATGACAATGGGAATTGCTGTCCAGAGAATTTCTACTTTTGTACTTTCATGAAAATCAGCGGCTTTTGCCCCTTTTGATTTTCGATGAAAAGCCATCGACCAAAACATAGCACCAAAAACCACAGCACCAATTACTATACATATATACATTGCTAACATATGTAAATCGTAAACATCTCGACTTACTTCTGTTACACCTTTGGTCAGATTTAATTCCATATCTGCCCAAGCTGAACTGGAAAGAATACTTCCCAGCGACAGCCAACCTAGGTTACGTCTTTTCACGCGACATCTCCTTCACCCTATAAAAGTTTTAACTTGATACCTAGGACAAAAAAGTTCCTTGAGTACCGATTATTATTATTTTCTTTTGTTACTTTTTTTTATTGTTTTATCAGCGATTTTGTTCACAACTAATATCGTCGAAAACATCGCCTTATTATTATATTTGTACACTTTCCAAACTAGAATTACTCAAAAGTTGATCGGGGTCAATTTAAAAATCATGCTATTTCAAAATAAAAACCAACAAAAACAATAGAGTATCAACTCTAATATATCTAAAGCTCTAATAACAAAGGGCTGTAGAGATTGTTCTAAAAATAAACAGTTAATCACGAAGGGTTTCGTTGACACTTTGATGGGCGGTTAATTTTTAAACAAAAAAAGATAAAGTCGCTTCAAATAAGCTGATAATGAGAATTGTTATTATAAAAGAGAAAGGTTTGTATGATAAACGTACGAATAAAGAGAAAAGCAAACTTTACTGCATTTTTAGCAATAAAGTTTGCCTATTAAACTGGGTTATTTACATCCAATCGGCAGCGCGAATTACGCCAACGGCAAGGCCTTCGATATTAAATTCTTGAGCGGCTAAATCCACTTTTATTGGTGAAAAATCATCATTTTCAGCATGTAAATAAACGATATTACCTTCACGTTTATAGCGCTTAACTGTTACATCTTCTTCAACACGGGCCACGATCACTTGACCATTTTGAACATCCGTTGTTTGATGAACCGCTAATAAATCTCCATCGAGTATGCCAATATCTTTCATACTTTCGCCATTTACTCTCAGTAAATAGTCCGCCGCAGGATGAAATAAATGACCATCAACTTTGTAGTGTTCTTCTACGTGTTCTTGGGCAAGGATCGGTTCACCAGCAGCGACACGACCAATAAGAGGTAACCCCTCCTGTTCAATAAACACTTCGGCTAAACGAATACCACGAGATGTACCCGGAAGCATTTCAATATAACCTTTTTTTGCGAGTGCTTTTAAATGTTCTTCAGCCGCATTAGCTGATTTAAAGCCAAAAAAAGTCGCTATTTCAGCACGTGTTGGTGGCATCCCTGTTTCTGAAATATTTTCTTTGATTAAATCAAAAACTTGTTGTTGGCGAGGTGTTAACGCTTTTAGCTCAGTCACAATTATTTACCTGTATTTTTGCACAGCAATACTGACATTGTATACAGGCTGTATATAAACGCAAGTATAATTATTGATGACCTAATGTTGAAATTTCCCTTCTTGCAAATAATAAATAACTTGCTCAATAACTTTTTCATTTCTCATCATAAATGGATGTGTCGTTTCCATTTCAATGTGGTCATTCATGCCATCAAGCTTTGTACTCGCTACGGAAACTTTTCCATCATCTTTGTCGGGGATCAAGGTTGATAAAATCAAATTCACACTTCGAGTCCCTGCTATGACCCCTAAATCAAAATTCGCATTACCCAATTTACTTGGAATACTTAACTCTCCTGTTCCAAGTTGCATACCCGCATCACCATTGATAAAGCTAAATCCTGGGGCATTACAAAGCTTATCAACAACTTCACTGCCATTATTGGGTGGACCTAGCATCACTACTTTGTTTAGATTTTCTATTTTATGTTTGCTTAAATACTGTCTAACTAAAATGCCGCCCATTGAATGAGTAACAAAGTTTATAGGACGATCTTTACATTTTATTAAAGCTTTGGAGATAAATTTTTCGGCTAATTCCTCTATAGAATGATCTCTTGAAGGGTAATTGATATTAACAACAAAATAGCCCTCTGCATGTAAGCGTTTTTCAATCACGCTCATTGAGTTTGAAGAACGTGCTAAGCCATGAAGCAGAATCACACACTCGGCGTCAGGTGAATAATCAGACAAATCATCGGAAAATATTTGATTATTACTACTTTCAACTGAAATAGCACTAAGCTCTTGTTCTATCATATTTTTCAACCGAGTTTCCGCTTCCGCAATTTTCTTGCTAAATTGTTCTTTAAGAAGCGCCAATTCGGATTTGAGTGCTGCTATTTTTTCATTCATAACTCCGCTCCATTAATAAATCGTACCATTTCATTATTACGGGTTAACCATTTTGAAAGAAACTATAAAATCCCTTTGGGGACAACTCTTCTGAGTTTAACACTGAATTGCTTTAGGTAACTTACTTCACCATCAGGGTTCCAATGAAGTGTAGTTTGCCATGCATTTTCAGGTTTCATTTCTTCTAACATTCCCTTCTTCACACTAAGTGCAATTTTTTTAGAAGGAATGATAGTAATACTTTCTGTATTTAGATTGGCACTTCTTGGGTCTACATTGAATGTACCAATAACAGTTATTTCATCATCAATAACCATAGATTTTGCATGCAAACCGAATATAGGAACGACCTTCAGTTGTTTGTGCATAACATCAGACATGATTTTCTGTCTAATTTTCGCATCGGGTTTAAACTCGTAAATCAAAACGCCAGTTTCTAAAAGCGTTTTTCTATCTCGCTGATAACCACTAAAGGCTTCGAGATTGTCATTTGATGCCAGGCTATTAGTGAGGATTTTCACTTCAACACCTCTGTCCACCAAGGTTTTGAATAAGTTCCTGCTGAGAGACGTTGTAACCAAATAAGGCGTTTGAATAATCACGGATTTTTTAGCATTCTTAACTAATGAAATTAAACGGTCTGTTGATATTCCTCCTCCAGCTAAAAATTTATTCTGATTATTTTTCCCGGGTATATCCGAAATATATTCGACGCCTTCAAGCCAATGAAATTGACCCGCTTCCTTTATCTCTAAAAAAGCTTTGGGTATGTCATTAATTTGCTCTCTAACTTGAGGCACAAAATTTGTTGGGTTACATGCATATTGATGAAGCGCGTCATAATTGGTGTCATGCTTATTATTACTCGTTATGAGTTGTTCAACTGGAACACTTAATTCATTATCCCAGAAATGATTGAAAGAACTTCCAATCTCATGGGAAATTCCACCAACTAGAAGTACATCTCGGTCGCGAAAGTTGAATTTGTGATCATAACCGAAGTATTCATCCGCAACATTTCTCCCGCCCGTTATTGAAACCTTGCCATCAACGGTAAAGGTTTTATTATGCATTCGCTGATTTAAGCTGTGAAAATCAGTGGTGAGATTAATGAACTTTTCTGCAATGTTTTTCCCCACATTAGCTTTTGGGTTATAAATTTTTATGGAGAAATTTTCATGCGCGGCTAACTTCAGTAATTCGTCTCCACTTGCATCAACCATAATATCATCGACTAAAACGCGGACTTTAACGCCTCGTTCAGCGGCTTTAACTAGATAATCTGTAGCAATGAGGCCTACATTATCGGCAGAAAAAATGAAATATTGAACATCTATTGTTTCTTGCGCATGTTCACTCAACCAAGCCCTTGAAAGCATGGCTTCAGTCCCCTGTTCTAAAACATAAACACCGGTCTTATTTTTCATCTGACCAGAAAAAGGTGCTAAATATTCTGACAAGCTTATTGAGGATGTAGAGTGAACTGAAGAACAAAAATCTTCAGCCACTTGTGGTAACCTTAATGGTTTTGTAGAGCAGGCAGTAATAAAAACCACCAAAAGGCATAATATTATTCGCTTCATGTTTGATAAAGTTTCCATACTATTTTTATGTCCCTCATTTATATATATTTCACAACCATGAGTAAAAACTCAATGCTTTCACATAATAAGTATTAATCTCTTCGCAACGCTTTGAACTGTGGTAATTCCCATGGACGCATTGCGAGTAATAAACCAATATGTTGTCGTTTATCTAGTGGTAACAAAGAGTCTTCTTGGTTTAAAAGGGCAAATTCTTTTTTTAATTGCGTTAATTTCCTTTCAATTATATCAATAGAGGTCTGGCTATAAGTGCCTCGTATATAAAATCTAAAACTGTTCTCTCCAACAAAATTTGAAGCCATGAATGTTGTTAGACCATTCCTTTCCATAAACTTCTCTAGCGGCCCGTTAGGTAGCCATTGGAAGTTTTGCGATATTAACATTTTATATTGGTTATTAGGTAATAAATGAATGATTTTTAACCTATCCAATTTTGCCATTAATCGAATACATTCAAACTGATCAATCTGATAATGATGGATTATTTCATCGAATCTCCAACCATCTCGACAACATGCAGCAACAAGAAATAGCTTCGGGGCATCAATTAATTCTTGCTCTTGTTCCGCGGTCAAATGAATAAGTTTTTTCTTTTGATTCTCAACTAATAAAAACAAGTCAGACAAACTTAAACCTGCGGCTTCGCAAATCTCTTCTAATCTTGCCAAAGAAAATTGCTTAAGAGAAAACATTCGTTTTACATTCGCTTCACTCATCGTTAAGCGCTCAGCAAGAATTTTATAAGTAATGTTTTTTTGTTTTAACGTACTTTTTAACGTACTACATACTTCACTCAACTGGCTCAAGTATTACTTTCCTATACTAAAAGTGCACCTTATTAATACATTACTCGAATTGGTTTATTAATTCAATTCCATCGTCATAATCAGTCTTGTTTTTAACACACATATTTTTATAAAAAATAAGGAAGCAAGATGAACACATTAAACAAGGTTATATTAATACTATTAACAACAACAAGTTTACAGTCTTTTGCTGACAGTGGGGCGTCACAAAATGCCAGTGCAGCAAGTAAGCATTCAGCTTTAGCCGCCTCTCACGGCAGTGTTGCAAGTGCCAAGTTAGGAAGTGCGATTTTAGCTACTCCTTTAGTTATTATTGGTGCTATCGGTAGCGTTTCACTAAAAGCAGGTAATGAATTAATGGAAAGTGCACTTTCAACCACTCCATTAGAGATTACAGAAAAAACAATTACTACAGCACCTTCTCCTGCTCAAATCATGAAGATTAACCAACAGGAGAAATTATAATGAATAAGCTTTTATGTTTATTAGTTGCTGTAATGCTGACCGTGTCACTCCCCACATTTGCAGGGAGTGCTCAAAACACCGAGTTACAGTTTACAGCTAAAGAAGTTGATGAATTCGCTAAACGCGTTGAATTATTTGCTGCCAAAGAAGGTGCGCGAGCTTTTATCATTGGCCGGGTTGGCAGACCAGAAAAAGATTTACCTGAAGGAATAAACTTCACGCATACGGCTATTGCGGTCTATTCATCAATTACGCTTGATACCGGTGAAACTGTTAAAGGTTATGCGATTCATAACCTTTATCAAAAAGAGGGGCAAGCAGACAAAAGTGAATTGGTGATTGATTATCCCGTTGATTTCTTTTGGGGCGTTAGCAACTTAAAAGCCGGTATTATTATCCCAACACCTGATTTACAGCAACGAATAATAAATGTGATCGCTAGCGGTAAAGACCAACAGCTACATAATGAAAATTATTCTGTAATTGCTAACCCGTTCAATAATACCTTTCAAAATTGTACTGAGCATACTCTCAATATTTTAAATGCCGGTGTTTACCAAACAACAGATATGGCCCAGCTTAAAAATAATGCAAAGCAACACTTTAAACCGCAAAAAATAAAGGCTAGTCCTTTTAAATTATTGTTAGGAAATTGGTTCGTCGATGATGTATCAACAAAAGATCATTCAGGAAAAGTGTACACAACGACATTTACCACTATCGGCAAGTATTTACAAAAAAATGATTTATTGAGTAAAGCTGTAGTGCTTAAAAGTGAAGGTGAGGTTGAACAGTTACTTTAATCTATGCAAAGGTAGCCATGATTAACTTTAACCATGGCAGTTCTTTTTTACTGACAACTATTTTCAATTAACTTCACAATGCGTTTTTCTTTTGCAGATAATTCACGCTGTTGGTATTGGTACTCTTCCTCTCGTTCATACCTATGATTTGAAAACCAAATATATGCCCTTAACTCATCCTCAAATGATGACAATTCAGGTTGATTATCAAACCTCTCAATTTTTCTTTTGTGCATAGCAAGATAGATGTCTATAGCCCTTGTTGGGTATTGCATATCATCTATCTGCTGCCAAACATCTTCTAATTCTTCGTTCGTATATTGAGCATAATCAATTTTAATCAACAAGCACCTCATCAATACTGTTTTTCTTGCCTGATGCCAATTCTCTACTGATTTTTTGAATATGAGTTTCTGAACTTTTTACAGAATTTTCAGTAGTAAGGTTCAATGTTCTTAACGTATCAATAATTTCAATATCGACGTTCTTATTACTTTGCAGTGCGGTAACCAGTGGTGTTAGAAAAGACTCCATACTTTGGCTAAATAACGACAGTGTTTGTGCTAACTCTGAATTATCAGGCTTTTCAACATTTACTTGTAGTTTCAGGCTGGCGAGCGTTTCATTTAAAGTGTCTAAACCTGTCGATTGCGGCTGTAACAATGCCTCGCCTATTTGATTTAGCCCTTTTTGTAATAAGGATATCTGACTAGCAACCGCAGCAATGGGGTTATCACTGTCGCCGAGGTTTTGATGACGAACAAAATCTGCTTTGATTTGCTTCCAGCGAACAGTTTGTTCATCCGTTTGAGTTCCACGCAACTCACCGAGTTTGAGTAAGTTTTCTTCAGCGCCTATCGTCAATGTTTGAGCTTCGCCACGATAATGATCAGCGATAAGTTGTTCAACTTCTTCTTCAGTCATTACCGGAACAACTTTCTCCGCCATTTTATTCATATTTCGATAACTTCCCTGCAACTTGAACGGAGGTTCAGTGCGATATTTATCGTCTTGTGCTGCAGATGCTATGTACTGCTCATTGGCTTTTAAAACGGTTTCTTGGATCTTACGAATACGTTGAATAACAGCAACTATTTCATTCACTTCAGCTTGAGAGTAACTATGCTTTAATTCCGTAGTCGCCACTTGTTCACCATCAGCAATTCTGACTAGGTTATATAAATCATCCATATCTCGTGTGGCAAGTGGAGCAATGTAACTATTACTGGTTAAACTGTTTTCAATAAAACTTAAAGAGAATTCATGTTCACGGCCACTTAACGTATCGCCTAAGTTATAGATATCAGCGCGGTTAGCTAACATGTCAGGAATACTAAACGCTTCTCCTGACTCAGTATAAGGGTTACCTGCCATAACCACCGCAAACTTTTTACCGCGCATATCATAGGTTTTGCTCTCGCCGTTCCACACACCATCAACTTTTCTTGAACCATCACATAACGAGATGAATTTCTGTAAGAATTCTGGATTAGTATGTTGAATATCATCAAGATACAACATGACATTATTGCCCATTTCAAAGGCTAGGTTAATTTTTTCAACTTCATTTTTAGCGGTTGAATTGTTTGCTTGCGCCGGATCTAACGATAGTTGGTCATGACCGATAGACGGACAGTTTATTTTAACAAAGGTCATACCTAGCTTACTGGCAACGTATTCAATAAGCGTGGTTTTACCATATCCCGGTGGCGATATTAGCAGTAATAAGCCCATTAAATCTGAGCGTTTATTATTACCCGCTGCGCCAATTTGTTTTGCTAGGTTAGTGCCAATAATTGGGAAATAAACATCATTTATCAATTTATTACGAACAAAAGAAGCCAATGCACTTGGCTTGAATTCTGCCAAACGTAGTCGTTTACGTTGCACGGCTAAGACGCTTTGCTTTTTGGCGTGAAAGCCTTTGAATGCCGGTACATGCTCATGGTTAAATTGGCGAAGTCGAGTAATAAACTCTTGATAATTTATATTGATTTTTCTATCGGTAATTTGTCCATGCTGTCCTAGTAGACCATCCACAACACATTCAGTATCAGCAAGAGAAGTATAGAACTCACACTGCTCTTCCATCAGCATAAAAATGGCTGCTTCTGCCAGCACGTCTTGATGAATATTCATTTCCTGATGCACAGAGAAAGACTGCAACCAGGCCCAGTGAAGTTGATATTTTTGCTCTAACGTTGCACAACCAGATAATGCGCCATTGATTTGTTTTTCTAAGCTCTTATGCTTTAACTGGCTCTTCAGTTGGTTTGCTAGTTCAGCACTACTTTCTTTTATAACAAACTTTGGTTCTGCCAAAGCTAACTCTTGCAGGAGGTAGCTTGCTGACAATGACGTGTCACACTTCAGCCAAGGCTGACTGTCGAGATAGGTATCTAATAAGGTGGCGAGTTCTTTGACCAGTTGCTGACGTAATTGATTGTCACCAAAGGTTTCTTCCATGATATGTAGATTATTACTGCGATGTAATAAATCTTCTCGTCCATTACTTGCTAACCCTTCAAAGAAAAATAGTACCGCGAGTCTTCGTTCTGCTACTGGGTAAGCTAATAAACCGATAGATTCTCTTAAGGCAAGTAATTGCGTTAAAATTAAAGCAGCATCAGCATCGTGCACGCCTTTGTCATATCCTTCTTGATAACGTGGCTCTGCAGCTTTTCTTACCACATCACCTATTTCATTATTCTTTACTGCTTCTTTTAAATTATCTAGTTCAGCTTTGCCTGAACGTTCGGCGTCAAACAACAAGCTTGCGGCTAAATATTCACCTCGGTAAACCTTTACAGATTCAGAAATAAGCTCTTGCTGCCAAAGGTATTCAGTACCGGAAAATATATCAGCTGCTAGCGTTTCAAAGTATTCACTACCACTGATATGCAAAACCATAGAGCCATCACGAGGTAGTAAAGTTAACTCTAATTTTTGTCGATTCACTGAAAATTGGTGATCGCCTATTTTCACTAAACTACCGTCAGCAGAGTAAATATCAGTTTTATCTCTGAGTGCTCTTATTCCTTGCTCTTTAGCATTTTTAAGCTGAGCATCAATGTCGTCAGCTCTTACATTGTCGTCAAGCTCTCGAAGCTGTTCGATGAGCTGCCTAAGCTTCGATACCATAGGATCGCCAGCAAAATAGCTATTTAACTTGTCTTGCTGATTAAATGATTGGCTGCGTCTGATAACACCTGAAATAATACGCTCAGCCGCGGTCATCAAATTAAGACAACGACGTTGTTGTGCATCCATAAGCTGCTGCTTATGTTGTTCGAAGTTGTCGTATATTTCATCTCTTTTAGCGATGATCTCATTATAAAAATCATCATAATCGCTAAATTGACTTTCTAAGTCTTCTAGTTGAATCAGAACTTGAGAAAGTTGCTGATCACATGCTTGAGGCGTGTCACTGGCATTTAAAGCACTGGTGACACTTTGGCTTAACAGTTTAAATCTAGCACCAAACTCAGCACTTGCTTCTTCACTGCCGACACTTTTTGCCGCTAAGTCAGCCGTTGCTTTAACGCGGTTTATTTGGCTAAAAACAGCTGAAATATCTTCTAGAATACGCGTTCTTTGTCGACTGTCTTCAATCTCTAATGAGAGCATAGTGCGATTAAGTAATTCTAACCCTTGCACGAGTTCTGCAATTGCTGCCCGAACAGGTTTTAATGAGGTTACAGATTCACTTTTTTCTATTGCGCTTTCTAGTTCTGCGATGGTCTTTTGGTAAGGCGTGAGTGCATCGTCTTGTTGAAGGAAGTCAGCGGTTGCTTGGCTAAGGTCTTTAGTTAACGTATCTAAATTACTTTCCATCGCCGTAATTGCGTCAACATCGATATAGCGCAAGTCTTTGTGAGAAATTAACTCTCCCTTAAATTGGGCTAACTCAGATAAACTATCAACGAATTGCTTAGCATTATCAAAGCCTGAAACTTGTATTTGTGAAGCTAATGCCGCTAGTTTTTTTTGCGCTTGCAATAAGACGACATCTGAATTTTCTTTAATACTGGTGACTTTTTCGAATTCATCTAAAACCAGCTCTGACGTTGTTGCTACTTGTTTTATCAAGTCATGAAGTAAGGTTAGGTCTTTGTCATTAAGCCAATGATATTTGTCAAAAATTTGCCTCGACTCTTTCACTAAGTCATTAAAGTGCTGTGCACTCGGTTTTTTAACTGAGATCAGTTTTGCTACGCTGTATAAATCAGAAATACCACGAACAAGTTCAGGATTTCCTATTTTACCAAAGAAACTATTATCGGTAGGTTGATTACTGGCAAACTCTTCACTGCAAAAAGGTGTTTGCCATATTTGCATGGCATGAACACGAGACGGCTCAGTTTCAGCATTAAACACCACAGCTCTGCCGTTGTTATATAAACTTTGACCATGGCCATAAATTGGATTTTGTAGTGTTCTGGTGATCAAGTTATAGCCAAACAAAGCGTATTGCCCTTCGTTTGGTTCATAAAAGATATAAAGAAAATCTTCACCGTTAGGTGATTTAACCACACGGTGTAACTGCAAATCTTCAGCATTATCTTCAAAACTTTTGTGTTCGCCGTTTTGCAAGTAATAACCACCAGGGAAGATAATGCCGTGATCTTCAGGCAATTGAATACAAGCATGGGCAATGGCATCTTGCCTAATAACTTCCTGGTTTTTTCCGTTAAAAATTAAATGACGAGTTTCGGTTTCACGATACGGTTTTATTTTGAGTAAAATAAGTTCGCCAACTCTAGCGTAATGAATTTCTGCATCATCAATGGACTGATGCTCGTCATCAACTGGCTCTGAATATATGCCTTGGCCTGCTTCAGTATTATTCTCGACTTTTAAGGTAATCGAACCGCCGATTGCTTCGACAAACAACATGTCATATAAATTGAAATGTGGATGCTTACCTTGTTCTTGTTGTTCTCGTGATACTTTATGCCATTCAAAATCGAAATTTTCTGGCTGTTTAATATCTCTTTCACCACGATTATCGATGTAGCTAACTTGTTGGTCAGCGTCTATGCCCCATCGGAACACTCTAATATCATCAAGGCGTTCACCGATACGAAATACGGCAAATACTTTGCTACCTTGTCGATAAACATGAGCTAGAAAGGTTTTCTTGTAATAGGTATATAATTCATCAAAATCTCGGACAAATTCAGGGGCTTCAAGAAAGCTGCCTTGCATCGGCACTTCAACAATTTCGATTTCATCGCCGTCACCTTTAACTTGGTGCAAACTAAAAACATCTGAAACTGTGATATTTCGCTTTAACCCCAAGAAGACGTTATAGCCAAACAGTAATGTATCTCCAATAGCGGCTATATCTCTCGCAACACAATTATGTTCAGTTCTTACTCGCACGCGAGCATCAACTTTCATATCAGTGGAGCCAAACGTGACAATACGCTTGTCGTTTAGCTGTTTGATTTGCGTATTAAGATCACTACCTAAAGCTGATAATCTGCGTTGAATGAGTTCATATGAACCACCTTCGGCAACAGCCTGATTAGTGACGTTTTCCTTATCTGTCATGTAAGACTCCATGAGCTGTTGTGCAATTATCTTTGAAGTGATAACTGCACATTGCCTGATATATACTTGATGAATGCACTATGTTGAAACTATGCTTGAACTATTTTGTACCTGAAGTTTTTTCGCTGCCTAAGTTTAACAAGCTAGCCAAAACACCTTTTTGCGTGTCATCAGCATTATTTAGTGTTGAGAGTAATTTAGACATGTTGAAATTTTTCATGGTTTCGCTGGTTTGATTAGCCCCCGCGAGCACACCACCTAAATCGTCCATAATATTTCGATCGCCATTTAAGTGATCTTTAAACAAGGTTTTTACCGTTTCACTTTCATTAACTAAACCATCAATAGACTTACCTACTGTAATAGAACTCATGAACTGACGTAAGAATTCACCGTCTCCGCCCATAATATTAATATTGGCTTCGCTCAATGCCGTTGCTAATACACCCGCTTGTTTTTCGGCTAAATCAACACTGTTATCTAATTTGGCTAAGGTTAATTCACGCTCTTGATTTAAACGTAACCCGAAAGTTTCAAAATCTCTGGCTTGTTCTGACATCGCATTAAGTACATCTTGTTTCTCGCGTAAGCCAGTTGCTTCAGCCAAAGCTTTTTCTTCTATGCCTTTCGCTTCAGCGGTGAGTTTAAGTTCAAGTGCTTTTGCTTCAGCCTCGCCTTGTCTTTCGTGTGCATCTGCTTGAGCTAAAGTAATTTGAGCTTCAGCTAAACCTTGAGATGCAGCTTCTGCTTGATTACCTTCGGCTAAAATCTTCTTCGACTCGGCCTGTTTACTTGCTGTTTTTAATTCAGCTTCGGCGATTGTCTGCATTTTCCTTGCAATATGTTCAGCCGCTTGCTCTTGCGCTTTAGCTGATTCAATATCTTTAACAAGTGCTTGTTCAGCTTCTGCCTTTGCTTTAATTACTATTTCATCTTTTTGACGATTAGCCTCAGAAACGACACGTAAATCTTTGATGCGTTCTTCTTCTTCGGCAACACCTTTTTCAACCATAATGCGTTCACGTTGTACTTC
>Ga0209292_1001960_pt1 | contig 24506 bp, 22 predicted proteins | sample GOMGulsemesocosm_2_FD_184634 | JGI IMG/M metagenome (GOLD analysis project Ga0209292, IMG submission 184634) | Methane-oxidizing microbial communities from mesocosms in the Gulf of Mexico - GOM9C Gulf of Mexico (SPAdes) (version 2) | ecosystem: Environmental > Aquatic > Marine > Cold seeps... | reverse complement strand
AAAATGGCTGAAATTATTGTCGTCACATCGGGTAAAGGTGGTGTAGGTAAAACAACTACCAGCGCCGCGATTGCTACTGGACTAGCACTACAAGGTAAAAGAACTGTTGTTATCGATTTCGATATCGGTCTACGTAATTTAGACTTAATCATGGGATGTGAACGCCGCGTTGTTTATGATTTCGTTAATGTGATCAATGGTGAAGCAAATCTATCTCAAGCACTTATCAAAGATAAGCGCGTAGAGAACCTTAATATTCTTCCCGCTTCACAAACACGTGATAAAGATGCACTGACAAAAGAAGGTGTCGGTAAAATTCTGGACCAACTTGCTGAAAATCACGACTACATTGTATGTGATTCACCAGCGGGTATCGAAGCCGGTGCGATGATGGCGCTATACTTCGCGGATATAGCCATCATCACTACCAACCCAGAAGTCTCGTCTGTGCGCGACTCAGACCGCATCATAGGTATGTTGCAAAGCCGTTCTCGCCGTGCAGAACTTGCTCTTGAACCAATAAAAGAACATTTACTAATAACACGCTATGTACCGGAACGCGTAGAGCGCGGTGATATGTTAAGCGTTGAGAGTATAACAGATATTCTAGCTGTTCCGCTGGCAGGTGTGATTCCTGAATCAGCCGCTGTACTTAAAGCATCTAACTGTGGCCAACCAGTCATATTAGATACAGAAAGTGATGCAGGACAAGCTTATGCTGATACTGTAGCTAGAATCTTAGGTGAAGAACGCGAATTTCGTTTTCTTACTGTAGAAAAGAAAGGGTTTTTAAGCAGAATTTTTGGAGGTTAAAATGGCGTTACTTGATTATTTTCGTACATCTAAACCAGATGTAAAGTCAGCAAATCTAGCGAAGGATCGTTTACAGATTATCGTTGCTCATGAACGTAGTTTACGCGATAACACTCCAGATTATTTGCCGCAGTTAAAACTAGATATACTTGAGGTAATTAAAAAGTATGTAGCAGTCACTTCAGATCAGGTAAATGTGCAGCTTGATCAAAGAGATAACAATCTTTCAGTGTTAGAGTTGAATGTGACTCTTTCTGAATAAGATAAAAAAGTGAGTACATTACATATTATGTACTCACTTATATAGCTATTTAGCCATTAAGCTTTCAAATACAGTGTTGCCAATCAGTTCTGCGCGCCAGTTACATAACATAATCGGTTTATCCCCTACTTCTCGCTCTTCCGCTGTTAATTTCCAACACCAATTTAATAACTCATTAATAATTTTCTTTGAGCCAATTAATTCAGCTGGAATATTTTTATTTTCAGCTACAACCGCAATTTTATTGCGTATCGACTGGACGATTTTTTTGTAACCAGGGTAATCAGAAATACGTGCCAATGGCTCAGGTAACTGGTCATCAGATAGTGTTTCAACCTGTTTTACGATTTCAATTATTTGTTTACCATGGCGCTTGATTTCTACTGGTAATAATTCAAGCTTATTTAAATCTCGTAATGATTTTGGCTGCTGTTTTGCGACTTCAAGAATGTGTGCTTCTTTTACAACAAAGTTGACTGCCATATCACGGTTTACAGCATTATTCTCACGCCATTCACCTAATGCTTGTAATGTTGCAAGTTGACGAGGAGACAAGAAGGATGCGTTTTTGAATTGCTTATAGACCGTTTTAGGATTTTTATTTTTCATTTTACGACGGCGTAAATTATCTAATTCTTGTAAATAATAATCGTAGTACCCTAGCTCGTTAAGCTTAACTTCTAATTCATTCCAGCAAGGTAATAAATGATAAACGTCAGCTGCAGCATAACTTAATTGCTTCTCTGTTAATGGACGAGCCAACCAATTCGAACGTGACTCACCTTTATCAAGCGTGATATTTTGAAATTCAGAAACTAAACCACCGAAACCAAGAGAAGAACCGAGACCGCAAAATGCTGCAGCGATTTGGGTATCATGAAAAAAGTCTGGGATTTTATTGGCCACTGTCATAAATACATCGAGATCTTCAGAACAAGCGTGAAGCACAACTGGTTGACGATCAAGAAGTTGCCATAATGAACTTAGGTCTTCGACGGCAAGTGGATCTACTAAATAAGTTTCGGTGCCTGTATATAGCTGAAACAATCCAAGAATGGGGTAATAAGTACGCTGTCTGATAAATTCAGTGTCGATTGCTAACACTTCAACTTCCGCACATTGAGCTATCATCTTCTGCAATGTGATTTGATCTTCAACTAAAATATATTCCACTTATAACCTCAAAAAAAAGCCACTTTCTTACAATTTAGAAAGTGGCTTAATTTTAGCGAAATATATTACTAATTATAAGTGTTTTATGACTTTAAATTAGATAAATTCTTAATCACGCAATTCACGACGTAAGATTTTACCAACATTACTCTTTGGCAGCTCATCACGGAATACAATAATACGTGGGATCTTATAAGCAGTAAGGTGTTCACGACAATGCGCAACAATTTCTTCTTTCGAAATCTCACCTTTCTTAACTACAAATATCTTAACGGTCTCGCCTGATGATTCGTGAGGCACACCAATTGCAGCGGCTTCAAGAATATTTTCATTTAGCGTTAGTACATCTTCGATTTCATTAGGGAAAACATTAAAGCCTGAAACAAGGATCATATCCTTCTTACGGTCAACAATGTAAAAGAAACCTTCTTCGTCCATACGTGCGATATCGCCGGTATTTAACCAACCATCAGCCGTAATCACTTCCGCTGTATCTTGTGGACGCTGCCAATAGCCCTGCATAACCTGAGGGCCACGCACTTGCATTTCACCAACTGCGCCAGGTTTGGTTAATACACCACCTTCGTCATCAATAATACGTACATCTGTAGATGATACAGGTAGACCGATTGATCCATTGTATTCATGTAGGTCATATGGGTTAACTGTTACAAGTGGTGAACACTCAGTTAAACCATAACCTTCAAGTAAGTGATTACCAGTGATCTTCTTCCACTTTTCAGCGACTGAACGTTGAACAGCCATACCGCCACCAACTGATAATTTCAATGCTGTGAAATTGATCTTTGCAAATGATTCATCATTCACAAGCGCATTAAACAAGGTATTTACACCTGTAATTGCTGTTGGTTTATGATCTTCAATTTCTTTAATTAACGCAGGAAGATCACGAGGGTTAGTAATAAGAATATTCTTACCACCGCTTAAGAAGAACAATAAACCATTCACCGTTAATGCAAATACATGGTATAGCGGTAATGCCGTGATAACCGTTTCAGTACCACGATCAATAATGCTACCGTATGCGCCTTCTGCCTGTAATACATTGGCCAGCATATTTTTATGCGTTAATACAGCACCTTTTGATACACCGGTTGTTCCACCCGTGTATTGAAGGAAAGCGATATCATCAAGTCCAGTATCAACTTTAGTGAATGGTAATGAACGGCCTTTACTCAATACGCGATTAAAAGGGACCGCATTTGGTAGACTAAATTTAGGCACCATTTTCTTCACATACTTAACAACTAAGTTTGTGATAGCACCTTTTATAGGTGAGAATAAATCGCCTAACTGCGTCAAGATAATGTGTTCAACAGACGTATCTTTTACAACTTTCTCTAATACGCTTGCGAAATTAGAAATGATAACGATAGCTTTAGCACCAGAGTCGTTTAACTGATGTTTTAACTCACGTGGTGTATATAAAGGATTTACATTAACAATAACCATACCTGCACGTAATGCACCAAACAACGCGATTGGGTATTGCAATAGGTTTGGCATCATTAACGCGACACGGTCGCCTTTAGTTAGTTTAAGCTCGTTTTGAAGGTAAGCAGCGAAAGCTCGAGATTTCTCATCGATTTCACCATAAGTTAATGAACAGCCCATATTTACATACGCAGGATTACTTGCATAGTTTTGAACTGTCTGATCGAATATATCGTTTAAAGAACGAAATGAACCAAAATCAATTTCAGCGGGAACATTTTCCGGGTATCTCTTTAACCAAACCTTTTCCACCTTAACACTCCTTTTATTTAACTTTTTAATTTAACAACACAATGGCTTTATTATTAATCCCTTAATAATTAGTGACTATTGATGAAATTATTTATTGTGAACGGATCTTAATTGATTAACACTCAATTAACAAATGAAATATCTACATTAATTGTTTATTTAAACCTTAATAATTTAGAATTAGATAATGAAAATATTATTTTTAGCGATTAAATAAACAATTATAATTAATTATCAACAAATTTAACGACTGCCCTTGCGGTTTCAACTGCATTATCCATGTGAACATGGTGCCCGCCCGAGAGTTTTAGAATATGAAAGTTTGCTTTACAAAATAGATCTAAATTTAAGGTCTGATTAATCAAGGGAAATCCTTTACTCCCTACAACAATCAAGCATGCTGTTGATATAGAAGATAAAATATCAATTACTTGAGCTTCTGTCAAACGCACTAATGAACGAACCTTAAGCTTAGGATCAGAACAAAAACTAACACCATTTTCATTCATGGTTAAATTTCTGTTACAAATCAATTTTGCATGCTCTTCATGTAAATCGGAAACAAGGCAGCGCGCTTTCACGATCTTCTCTAACGTTAAAGCATTATTTTTACGCCTGGTACTTTGGTTGATGTTTTTATTATAAATCGCTCGACTTTCTATTCCTTTACGTAATAGGTTCACAGTTTGGTCAGCTTCTGCTGAAATAGCACCCAAGCCTTCAATCAATACTACACGTGTGACTAATTCTGGAAAAGTTGCAGCAAAAATAGAGCTGATCATAGCCCCCATCGAATGACCTATTATAGTGACAGGCCCCCAACGTTGGGTTTTAATTATTTGGTATAAATCATCTACCCATTCAATAAAATTGTAATGACCCGGTTTATGATCTGAATGACCGTGACCAGGTAAATCAATTGCAATTAACTGATAAGGTAGTGAACCATCTTCTAAGTTGTTTATCAAAGCGTTAGCAAGAGGTACAAAACTTGCTGCATTATCTAGCCAACCATGAACAGCTAGTAATACAGGTTTTGCGTTATCACCCCACTGTAAGCCAGTAACAATGCCACCGTTAACCTCCATGCTAACGTTATTCATTAGAATTTACCCTCTACCCGGTAGTTTCTTCCAAGTAACAGTATCTCGAACATACACAGGCATTGCATCTTCAACTGCAACGGCTTTACCATTGGCAAAGTCAGCTGCCGCAATCGCTAGCATATCGTGTGATGTTGGGAACTGAATACCTTCACATGCAGTTAGTTTCGATACATTTAATTCAGCCAGTTGTTCTGCATACGTCGCCCAACCTGTTCCAAGGGTATAAAATTCGCCCTCTGACTGATTGAAGTTAGCCACTAATTCATCAGCGGTGATGACCATTTCATTACCAACTAACATCATTATTCCTGCATCATTAAGCTGGTATTGAGCAAAATATATCTCGCCCATTCGCGCATCAATTGCCGGTAATACATGGGTTGCATTATGTAGTCGATGTGCACCTTGTGCCATTGCTGCCAATGTAGAGATAGGTAACATAGGTAAATCAGCACCAAAAGCGAGGCCTTGCGCAATACCAGTACCAATACGCACACCAGTAAAACTACCCGGCCCACGACCAAACGCAAGTGCATCTAAATCTGTTAACTTAATGCCCGCTTCAGCCAATAAGCTATCGACCATAGGTAAGATTCGCTTAGTGTGTTCGCGCGGACTTTCAAACTCTCTTACTAATACATCACCATTAATACTCAGTGCGGCAGAACAATTTTCTGTTGATGTATCTAGTGCTAAAATATTACTCATAAAATTCACTTTCTAATTGTTAGTTTTCTTAATAAAAGATAAAACGCTATTTAAATCTCTAGTACGCGGCATATCCGGTAAACTATTAATAAACGTAGCGCCATAGCCACGAGACACAATACGAGTATCACAAATAATAACACACCCCGTATCTTTGACATCGCGGATCAAACGGCCGACACCCTGCTTCAAGTTAATCACCGCTTTTGGAATTTGTAATTCAGCAAATGGATCTTCGCCCTTACGCTGGCAATCTTCAATACGCGCTTGTAAAAGTGGATCATCTGGTGAAGCAAAGGGTAATTTATCGATGATAACACAGCTTAAAGTTTGCCCGCGTACATCGATACCTTCCCAAAATGAATAAGTACCGATTAATAACGCATTCCCGTGTTCAATAAACTGATCAAGTAACACTTGTTTATTGTCTTGCCCTTGTACAAAAATGGGCATAGATAATTGTTGCTGTAATAAACTGGCCACTTGTCTGATCATGTAATGACTCGTGCAAAGAAAGAAACACCGACCTTTGTTAGCAATAATCACTGGGGACAATTTATCCACCAATATACGCGCTATGTTCGGATCGTTTGGCTCTGGAATATTACGTGGCACACACAGCATAGCTTGATTTTGATAATCAAACGGACTTGCTAGAATAAGCTCTTTTGCATTCACTAGCCCCATTTGTTGGCGATAGTGCGAAAAGCAATGATCAACCGCTAATGTTGCTGACGTAAAAATCCACGCGGCGTTATTTTTTTGTTGTTCACTGCGAAACCGTTCTGCAATATTAAGTGGCGTGATATTTAAAGTAAAGTTTCGCTTGGTACATTCATACCAATAGCTCTCACCGGTATTATTTACCGCCATTATTTGTTGGAATATTGTTTTAATCTCGACCACACGGTCAAAGCATTGATCAACAAGTTCTGTTCGACCAAGCGCTAATTTCAGTACTTCATAAATAAAATCAAGTTGGTCTTGAAAACGCGTCACGGTTTTCATTACTGCTTGTTGATGAAGTAAATGACGCCAGTTGCCCCGTCCCGACTCCATCGAAAAGCTTAAGCGTAAATCTTGAGTTGCATTGGCTAAACCATTGGCGGCTTTAGTTACTTGGATTGTATCTTTTAGGTCAGTACGACCGAGATATTGCACATCCTTGCATAACGCTTGAATGAGTTTGCTAGAAAGACTTTTACCAAAATATTCTGACGCTATATCAGGGATCTGGTGTGCTTCATCAAAGACGATCACATCAGCATCGGGGAGTAATCTGCCAAAACCAGAGTCTTTCACGTTAAGGTCTGCAAAATATAAATGATGATTAACAACAACAATATCGGCTTCTAAGGCTTTTCGACGTGCTTTAACCAAGTAACAATCTTCATAATCTGGGCAGTCTCGCCCTAAGCAATTATCATTGGTAGATGTCACTAAGGGTAATATTTCGGCATCATCTTTAAGACCGGGTACAGAACTCATGTCGCCGCTAATAGTGATATTAGACCAGCCTTTGATTTTAACGTAATCACTTAATATCGTTTGATTTTGATATTGTGTTTCTCGACTTAAACGTGTCAAACGTTCTGTACAAAGATAGTTATTTCGACCTTTTAGTAATGCCGTTTTAGCTTTGCTATTTAAGGCATCAATAATGAAAGGTAAATCACGGTTAAACAACTGTTCTTGCAGGTTTTTACTTCCTGTACTAATGATCGTTGTTTTGTCATTGACCAACGCCGGTATAAGGTAAGCGAATGTTTTGCCTGTCCCTGTTTCTGCTTCTACAATTAAGTTTCCCTTGCTTGCGATCACTGAGTTAATGGCCTTAGCCATATCTATTTGCGGTTGACGAGCTGTATAGCCTTCAATGACCTTGGCTAACGCGCCCCCCGATAAAAAATATTGCTCTATCACAAACAAGTTTCCATTTAATATTATTAGACTGCATTTAATACCATCACTCATGCTAATAATCAAATTGATGTTGGATAAAGCTAAATTGATGGTTGTTTTTCAACCCTATTCGAAAACAATTTACAGTTATTGATTGATCTTTTTAACAAAAAGTACCAGTAATAGTGGCATCACTCTCCACTTCTGCTAAAATCGCCGTCAAATCGACAGCAACACCTCGAATCTAGCTAAATTAGTCCAAAGTAACTTGGAAGAGCCTTCAAGGAAATTGAAAGAAACTCTTCCAAGTTACTTAGGTATAAGTTTTCTTTAAACGATTAAACTCAATAAGGATAGTTAACAATGAGTCTTGCTGATAAAGTATTAGCTGTAAACAATGATTTACCAATCCGTACGGACAAGCCTGTCCACAGTGGTAAAGTACGTTCTGTTTACTGGTTGACTGAAGCTGACAGTCGTCGCCTAATCGAAGAAAAAGGTTACGATGTAGCAGCAGATGCACCACTTGCGATCATGGTTATTAGTGACCGTATTTCTGCGTTTGAGTGCATTTGGCACGGTGAAGGCGGCATGCGTGGTGTACCTGGGAAAGGTGCTGCGTTAAACGCAATTTCAAACCATTGGTTTAAATCATTCCGTGAAAACGGTTTAGCTGATAGCCATATTCTTGATATCCCTCACCCATTCATTTGGATCGTACAAAAAGCCAGACCTGTAATGATTGAAGCGATTTGTCGTCGATACATCACTGGCTCTATGTGGCGTGCTTATAGCCAAGGCGAACGCAACTTCTGTGGTATCGAATTACCTGAAGGTTTAACCAAAGACCAAAAGCTACCAGAATTGCTAATCACACCGTCGACTAAAGGTATTTTAGAAGGCATCCCTGGCGTTCCAGCTGTCGATGATGTAAACATCACACGTGCAAACATCTCAGATAACTACGAAGCATTTAACTTTAAATCGCTTGATGATATTGCTCACTACGAGAAGCTCTTAAAAGAAGGCTTTAACGTAATCAGTGACGCATTATCGGATGTTGACCAAATGTTTGTTGATACTAAATTCGAATTTGGTTACGTAACAGACAGTAAAGGTCAAGACAAACTAATCTATATGGATGAAGTTGGTACGCCAGATTCATCACGTATCTGGGATGCCCCTGCGTTCCAAGAAGGTAATGTTGTTGAAAATTCTAAAGAAGGTTTCCGTCAGTTATTACTTAACTACTTTCCAGAACCAGATATTTTATTAAACAAAAACAGAATGGATGAACGTTTAGCGCTTGCTGAACATAATGCATTACCGACATCGGTATTAATGTCTGTATCTGAAACTTACCTTAATATTGCCGAGAAAATCACTGGTGAGAAGATTGTTTTAACTAACAATCCGAAAGCTGAAATCATCGAAATATTACGTAACGATTATAACCTTATTGACTAATACCATATCGTTTAATACGAAAGTGTATGACATTCAATAATGATTATAACGAAAAGGAGAGCTAATTAGCTCTCCTTTTTTGTTGCTCTGTTTCTATTACTGATTACTGTAACAAATAATAAGTTAAGCTTCTTTTTCAAGCATAGAAAGCGCCATTGCTTCAGCCACTTTGATACCATCAATACCAGCAGATAAAATGCCACCAGCATAACCAGCACCTTCACCTGCAGGGTATAAACCTTGCTAATACTTTGGAAGTCACGACCACGTTTGATGCTTACAGGCGATGATGTACGCGTTTCTACACCTGTTAATGTTGCATCCTTCGCAGAGAAACCTTTAATTTTCTTCTCAAAAGCAGGTATTGCTTCACGAATAGCTGCAACAGCAAACGGAGGAAGTGTTTTGCTTAAATCTGTAAATTTAAGACCAGGTTTATATGAAGGAACCACATCACCAAATTCACCTTCGCCACTACCATTAAGGAAATCGCCTACCGTTTGTCCTGGTGCGTCGTAGTTACTACCACCAATAACGAAAGCGTTCTTTTCCAATTTACGTTGTAAATCAATACCCGCTAATGGATTACCAGGGAAATCTTCAGGTGTAATACCAACAACAATTGCGCTGTTTGCATTCATTTCATTACGTGAATATTGGCTCATGCCATTGGTAACAACGTGACCTTCTTCAGACGTTGCAGCAACAACAGTGCCGCCTGGACACATGCAGAAGCTATAAACTGAACGGCCATTCTTACAATGATGAACGAGTTTATAGTCAGCTGAGCCAAGCAAAGGATTACCGGCATTTTTACCAAAACGCGCGTTATCAATGGCTGATTGCTTGTGTTCAATACGGAAACCAATTGAGAAAGGCTTCGCTTCTAGGTAAACGCCACGTTTTTGTAGCATTTCGAATGTATCACGCGCACTGTGGCCAATAGCCAGAGAAACATGGTTTGTTTCAATTATTTCGCCACCAGCAAGTTCAACACCACTAACTTGATCATTTTCAATTAAAATATCATCCACACGAGCACTAAAACGAATTTCACCGCCAAGCTCAATGATATCTTTTCGCATACGCTCAATCATAGTAACCAGTTTAAATGTGCCAATATGTGGCTTACTTAAATACATGATCTCTTCAGGTGCGCCTGCTTTAACAAATTCAGTTAAAATCTTACGTGCATGAAACTTAGGATCTTTAACTTGGCTATACAATTTACCGTCTGAGAATGTGCCCGCGCCACCTTCACCAAACTGAACATTTGATTCAGGGTTTAATTCACGTTTACGCCAAAAGCCAAAGGTATCCTTCGTTCTTTCACGCACTTCTTTACCACGTTCTAATACAATTGGTTTTAATCCCATTTGCGCAAGAATTAGTGCAGTAAATAACCCACATGGACCAAAGCCAATTACAACAGGGCGCTGCTCTAATTCTTCAGTTTTTTCAGCAACAAATTTATATGACATATCAGGCGTCAAACGAACATGCTGATCTTTTTCAAACTTAGCTAAGATAGCTTGTTCATCTACACTGTCTGCCAAAGTAACATCTAATGTATACATTAAGATAATTACATCACGTTTACGTGCATCATAACCACGGCGAAAAACAGTATATTCAGTTAGTTGCTCAGGCTTAAGCGACAATCTATCTAAAATATATTCATTAATTGCTTGATCATCATGATCAAGTGGTAGTTTTACATCGGTTAAACGTAACATAGAAAATTATCCAAATATCAAAATGCTGAGCGCTGTTAGAGCACTAGCTTGTAAACTAGAATCTTAGGGCGGGCATTTTACGTTATTATGACGAAATATGCATTTTATTATTTAAAACTAGCTTGTTTTTCAAGCCCCTTATGTCGTCTAAATCGGATGTTAATTGCTTTTAGGGTGTGCTTACGTATAATGCCAGCACTTTGAAAATTGAGGAACAAGCATCATGGCTTTTGTCGTAACCGAAAACTGTATTAAATGTAAACATGGTGATTGTGTCCCTGTATGCCCTGCCGATGCCTTCCATGAAGGACCAAACTTCCTAGTCATAAATCCGATAGCCTGTATTGATTGTGGACTTTGTGTGCCAGAATGTCCTGTTGATGCAATTTACCAAGAAGATGAAGTACCTGAAGATCAACAGGTATTTATCGAAATAAATGAAGAACTGTCTGAATTATGGCCTATTATTACAGATAAATGCGAGCCACCAGCAGATGCAGACGACTGGGATGGTGTAGAAAATAAACTGTCTTTATTAGAGCGTTAGTCATAATCAATCTAATATTAAACTGCGTGTATAAATGAAATACAAAACTAAGTGAAGAGTTCAGCATCCCCCAAGATGAACTCCCACTTAACAACCTGCAAGTTTACCCTCTATTAATTCTCAATACGTTAACCTCTACCTTCCTCTCGTTAAATGAATTCACATCTAGACTTAAAAGATTAACTATTATTTAGTTCTGCTTTAAAAGTAATCTAAGGATAGACTGATGTGTAATGAGAAAAATTCAATGTCGAGAATTATAATTAAGATAGTGTCGATTGTGTTATTAATTATCATTTCCCCTACTCACACCTATGCAAACGCCAACCTACATCTAGATGAAGAACTTATAGATAAAGTACATCAAGATAAAATACAGCTGTACGACGAGTTAAAAACCACGAATAAAGATCAACTGCTGTTCTTTAAACATAAAAGCCTAAATCTATCAGGCCTTACGCTGTTAAGTTTACTAGCCGACCTGGGCATTAGAGAACATCCTAGTCTCACGCATGATGAAATGGCAGACATTAACATAACAGATAGAGCCCTTACTCTTGAACTTTATCAAATAGCCTCACAATCATCTGGTAATCAGCTAAAGTCTGCTGCAAATAAGCCAGCTGATTTTAGAACTGCGCTTATTAACGATACCCTTCCCGCATATATAGACTCTGCAATGCCGCAATTTAACGCCGTTATACGCTTAAGGCAGGCTATTAACAAATATAAGCGAATGAAGAATATTGCTTGGCCAAAGCTTACAGATTCGTTTACCCCTCAGTTAGGCCAAGGGCATGTGGAAGTTAAGATACTTAGACAAAAATTAATTACCTTCAATGATTTGAAAACTTCGACTACATCCAAGCATAGATTGCACATCTTCGATCAAAGCATCATTAACGGTTTAAAGAATTTTCAACGCCGCAATGGTTTAAAGCCAACAGGTAGGCTTAACACCACGACGAAAAACGCATTAAATAAAAACATAGACTCTCGTATCAACAAACTTCAAGTGAATCTGTGGCGATGGCTTTCTTTACCCCGTATCCCACCTACAAAATATATCATGGTAAATATTCCTGCGTTTGATTTAAGATTAATAGATAAAGGTGAGGCGCTTATGGAAATGAAAGTAATTGTCGGTAAGCCAAGTAATCAAACGCCCATCATGATCACAGAAGTTAACTCAGTTACCCTCAATCCAACCTGGACACCAACTCGCAATATTATTAATAACGATCTACTGCCTTTACATAACAAGAATAACACCGCTTTAAGCAGTCTTAATTTTTATCTAGCCAAAGGTTACGGTTCAAATACATCATATCGAGAGGTACCGCCTAATCTACAAGAAATGTTAAAGCAATACCGATTGGTTCAGCAACCAGGGAGTAACAATGCATTAGGTAACGTCCGTTTCAATATTAAAAATAACAACGCTATATTTTTACACGACACGCCAACTAAATATCTGTTTAAACAACAAAATAGAGCGTTGAGTCACGGCTGCATTCGACTAGAGAAGTCTGAAGACTTACTTACTACCCTGCGTATCAACCACAACAAAAATAACTCTGGAACAAAACACCAGAGACTTCAACAATCATTACCCGTTTTTATTACTTATCAAACAGCATGGATTGATAACTTAGGGGAAATCAATTGGCGTAACGACTTGTATAAAAAGGATAATAAAATAAAGTCCAACCATAAATATTAAATAAATACAAGAAACAATAGCCAATAATCAGTTAGTGATCTAGTTTTATGTATATGCTTATCAAGCATGGGGAGCTAGGGTATAAAGGTAATAAAATCAATACATTAATCTATACTTGTGAATTAGAAGCAATATTAATGGGGTAATGAGATGAACAAATTATCAATGTTTTTACAGGATTTTATAAACGATGAAAGTGGTCTTACTGCGGTGGAGTATGCCATTGCTGGCGGATTAGTTGTTGGTGGAATGGTGACAGCCTTTAGTACATTAGGAACAAATGCAACGGCACAAATTAATACACTTTGTGGTGCTGCAAGTGGTAGCACTACACCATGTACTTAAGTTTATAACTCAAAAGGACTTTATGAGTACGAAAGGTAATAAAATAAGTACATTAATTTAAACTTGTTAGTTTAAAGCAATAATATTGGAGTAATAAAATGAACAAATTATCAATTTTTTTACAAGATTTTATAAACGATGAAAGTGGTCTTACTGCGGTGGAGTATGCCATTGCTGGCGGACTAGTTGTTGGCGGAATGGTGACAGCCTTTAGTACATTAGGAACAAATGCAACGGCACAAATTAATACACTTTGTGGTGCTGCAAGTGGTAGCGCTACACCATGTACTTAAGTTTATAACTCAAAAAGGACTTGATGATGTCAAACTATGCGTTAGTAATGCCGATTATAACCGCACTAATAATTCTTTGTATCGCGCTTTACTTTGATCTTCGTTACAAACGCATACCAAACAAACTTTGTCTATTGGCGTTATTATTAGGCATTATTATTAATAGCTACTTTGATTCATGGTCTGGTTTTATACAGTCTATATTCGGAGCCGGGTTAGCGTTATTACTTCTTATCCCCGTTTATAAATTTAAAATGTTAGGTGCGGGAGATGTCAAATTAATGATTGGCATCGGAGCTCTTTCAGGCTCTTTGGTATTAGTTTGGTCAATTGCATACGGTATTATTTTTGGCGCTTTCACAAGTATATTGATTGCAACTAAAACTGTAGGTTGGCGTGGATTAAAAACAATGGCTTCTCGTTACATCGATTGCATATATTTAGGTACATATTTCAAACCCGAAGAAGGTGATGCTGGTGGGGTTAAAGTCCCCTACGCACCTGCGCTAATGTTCGGCTGGATGCTGGCAACTTATATTAACCATGACATTTACGATTTAATATGGACGATAGAAGTAGTGTTAGAGGAAATAAGTACAAGTTTTAGTCTCATATAATTCTTTTATAAATAAGAACGGGCATGATTATGACTGATCAATCAATTAATGGGCAGCAAGAAAATCACCCAGAATTATCCACTTATGACAATACACCCTTACCTGGAATAGTTTTAGAACAAGGACACACTAATATTACTTATGAGCATCTTGCTAAACGCCCGACAACTATTTTCGAAACAGGCTTATCAGCTCAACTCCTAACAGAATTATTAATTAAGCACATACATAACTTACACGTAGCAACAATACGAGAGCTTTCGGAAGCGTTAGCCTTATCGGGGGGCATAGTACAAATCCTTGTCGATTTAGCAAAAGAATCTGCATTGATAGAAAATAGACAAAGCTTAGCAAGCGGGCAAATGCGTTACGCCTTATCCAACATTGGCGTTAATGAAGCTGAAAAAGCATTAAAAGCGAGTGGGTATAACAGTGTAGCGCCGGTTCCATTAACCCAATACGTTGAAATTGTACTTAAGCAAACCAGTAGAAATACACAAATTACGAAACAACGTATGCAAGCTCGATTTTCAGAATTAATGTTTTCCGAAGCGTTAACCTCAGCCATTGGTCCTGCTCTAAACTCTAATAAACCGATATTAATTTATGGCATGCCTGGTGTTGGTAAAAGTTACCTTTGCCGTAACTTGAATTTATTATTCGGCGATGACGTATTAATCCCTTCAGCAATCGAAATAAGCGGTAATATAATTCAAGTTTATGACCCTCAAGTTCACATTATCAGTACCAAAGAAGATGAAGACACACCTGCTGATACATTGATAAGTCTTGATCAAGGCCACGACCCACGCTGGCGTTTATGTCAACGCCCGTTAATCGTAACAGGCGGTGAACTTACCGAAGACATGTTAGAGGTCAATTATGACTCAACGAGTCGTACGTATAAAGCCCCCCTACAGCTAAAAGCAAACAACGGTATCTTATTATTGGATGACCTAGGTCGTCAAAAAATGAGCCCGCTAGCATTATTTAATCGCTGGATCATTCCACTCGAAGAACGACGTGACTTTTTATTCTTACCCAACGGTGTTCACTTTGAAATTCCCTTCGAGCTCATTTTATTATTTTCAACAAATCTAAATCCGGCAGAGCTAGTTGATGAAGCATTCTTACGCCGTTTAGGATACAAAATTGAATTCCAGCCGTTAGAAGTAGATAACTATAAAAAACTTTGGTTTAGTGTTTGTGAAAATTTTAACTTAACTTGTTCAGATGAAACTTTTAATTATCTTCTAAACACATATCATTGTACCACTAACAAACCTTTTCTCCCCTGCTATCCACGTGATTTACTCAGTATCATCAGTGATCAAGTTAAATTTAATGAACTTCAAAACCAAGTCGAACATAACTTAATAGATATCGCATGGAAGCACTACTTTGTTAGTCAGAGCTAGTCATATTAGAGGTAGGTAAAATGAATAAAAAAACCGTAATCTCAGTCGCGATCTCGATTATGTTTGGGATTGGCGCTATTTTAATCGCACAAAGCTGGTTAGATACCAATAAACCAGCGGCGCCAGAAAACCAAGTTTATATAGCCTTCTCCACTATGGTTATTCCCATAGGTACGGTTATTGAATCCAAACATATCACATTGAAAATATTGCCCGAGTCTATGTCACCTGATAATACAATCGCTAATCCAGATGAAATATACGGCATGATAGCAAAAGATACTATTTATATAGATGACATCATCAGATTAGAAAGACTGCTCGTTAAAGGTGAAGGTAGTACACTAGCAAGCCTTATTTCAGAAAATATGCGAGCTGTATCTATCCGTGTTGATGATGTTGTCGGTGTTGCTGGTTTCTTATTACCAGGTAACAGAGTAGATATTTTAAATACGGTATCTAGCAGCGGTGGCTCTACAAATACAGAAGTAATTCTACATAATATTAAAATATTAGCCATTGATCAACGCGCAGCGATAGATGAAAACAAGCCTCAACTGGTAAGAGCTATCACCGTCGAAGTTAACCTCGAGCAAGCTGAAATATTAATGACGGCCCGTAATAAAGGACGGTTACAGCTAGCACTGCGTAACCCAACAGACAGCCAAGCTGTCGATTTTGCCAGCAATGAAGAAGTCACTACCGATGACATTATTGAAATAGCACCACCTGTATTCAAACCGCGTCCAATTAAACAGAAAACCAATAAACATAAAGTCGAAATAATCCGTGGTACGACCCAAGAATCTGTCCAACTTAAAATTTAGTTATTCGACTATAAATAGGTGATACGTATGAATATAAACTCCCATTTTTATAAATATGAGTCTAAGCAATGGACGTTGATTGTTTTAATTTTCATATCCAATTTTATCTTAGCTAGTATTGCATTCGCTGGCGGCCCCACTGCATTAGATGATGATAGCGTTAGGATTCCTATTTTCAAATCTAAAAATTTACAAATGGATAAGGCTATCCATCGTGTATCCGTAGGAAACCCTGATATTGCTGACATCTTAATTTTACGCAGTCGCGAGCTATATATAGTCGGAAAAAAATTAGGCACCACCAATATGATGGTATGGGATAAAGACGATAACCTCGTTCACGTGCAAAATCTAGAGGTTACCCATGACTTAAATAGTCTTAGAAAACGTCTACATAAGTACTTACCAAATGAAGAAATTGGCGTAGAAACATCACAAGGCCAATTGGTTGTCAGTGGACAAGCCTCATCATTAATGAAAATGAATACCGCAGTAGAAATAGCCCAAGGCTATGCAACAGCTGCGAATGTTGACGAAAGTAATAGTACAGTAGTCAATATGATGTCTGTCGGTGGAGGTCAACAAGTCATGTTGGAAGTCACTGTTGCTGAAGTTAGTACAGACATAGGCCGTAATTTGGATGGTAACACCGTCCTAGGAGCATTCGGTTCCGATGGCTTTGCTGGTATAGGTTCAGGGACTGGTAATGTGCCTACAAATATTTTAGGCACCATAGACACGAATATATTTGCTCGTTATCTCACTGGAGATATGCTGTTTAGTGTTGCTTTTGACGTAGCTAAAAGTAAAGGTTTAACAAAAATACTTGCAGAACCAAACCTAACTGCGCTTAGTGGCCAGTCTGCTGAGTTCTTATCTGGTGGGGAGTATCCAGTGCCAGTTTCAACTGATGATGGCGTTACAATAGAGTATCGAGATTTTGGTGTGGGTGTTAGCTTTGTACCGACAGTGCTTGATTCTGGTAAAATAAACCTAAATCTTAAAGTGCTTGTCAGTGAACTTAGTAACGTCAATAGTGTAACTATCTCAGCATCAGACACCGACACATCGACTGTAACGCCCTCTTTAATCAAAAGATCAACCGCAACTACGGTTGAACTCGGAGATGGCCAAACTATCGTTATTGGCGGTTTGTTAAGTGATACTCTTCGTGAATCTGTAACAAAGTTCCCTGGCCTAGGTGACATTCCAATTTTAGGTCAGTTATTCACAAGTCAAGATTATTTAAGTGGTCAAACAGAACTGGTTATTATGGTTACCCCTCGCTTGGTTAGACCCTTTAATAAAGATGGCATGCTATTACCTACCGATGGTTTCGTTCCTGTATCTGATATGGAATTTTATTTACTCGGTAAAATGACACAGCAAGAGAAAGACTCAGATACCAAGAACCCTAATGACACTTCAGATACGCCGGCAAGTATCGTGCCCAACTCCGGTGGTACAGAGCAACAGTATGGCCATACTCTCAATTAGCTAAGTATTTATAATACGTCTATAGCGAACAATTGAATTAAGGAATCGTGATGAAATATTTAAGTTTAATACTGTTCTGTAGCCAATACTTATTAGGCTGCGTACAAGAACCTAATTACGAATTATCAGCATCTACGCAATATTATAAAGATATACAAATTCTTGACCCCGATGCACCTGCAAAAAACGATGGTATAACCAATACTATTGAAGGTAAGTATGGTCAAAAAGTCATAACCTCTTACCATGATAGTGCTTACGACGCGAAGTCTGCACGTAATATATCACAGTGATCTAAAGGCTACATTATGGGTATCAACACAAACAACACCTTAAAAAACAAACAAAACGGTAACGTTCTCATTGTATTCACAATAGCCTTATTTTCACTTATTGGCATGGCGTCGTTAGCGCTAGACGGCGGCCATTTGTTACTAAACAAGGGAAAGTTGCAAAACTTAGTCGATGCAGCGGCTTTACATGCTGCGACTGAGTTAGATGAAGGCGCAACTCATGATCAAGCTAGAGCTGCGGTCGTCGCAATGATCCAGTTAAACATAGCGCATAACGATCACCATGAGTTAGCAAACGCAATCGATTTTTCAAGTGTGGATCATAGTCTCGATCAAATGACAGCTCAGTTGAATGTAGAGTTTTCGCAACTGCCCGACCCGTTTATTCAAGATAATAATGAAAGCGCAAAATATGTGAAGGTATCTTTATCACAGTTAGACCTAGATAACTTTCTCGCTGATGTTTTCAGTTTTAATAAACAAGTTTCAGCAACTGCGCTATCAGGTCCTAGCTCTGATATAGGTAATTGTTATCAAGACTTAGTTCCTATGGTCGTATGTGCAGACACTGCGAACGCTGGTGTTGATGGCGCTAATCAGTATGGTCTGAAAGAATATAGCCTAAACTTGATGAAAATTGGTTCAAATTCAAGTTCTCCAATCGGTCCCGGTAATTTTCAATTACTTCGTCTTGGTTCCAATACCGGGGCAGCAGACATCCGCGCCGCTATGGCTGGTGACACGGGTCTTGGCACAGTATGCTTCACCCCTGGAATAAGCAATCAATCTGTACCAACAGAACCAGGTAATACAGTGGGCCCAGTTGCGCAAGGACTAAATACCAGAATGGGTGAATGGCATGGTCCTGTTAATTCGACAGATCACCTAAGAGATACCAATATATGCGAAGGGGATACAATTGCACTTGATGAAAATGGTGAATACCTTGAAGCCAGTGCAGCCGCTAAATCATATACCTTCAACGATTACGATAACGATGGAGCACAATATCTAAGTGATGCTAACACTTCATGTGATGCCATCAACCCGATATCAGGCGGTGATATCGTTGCAGAGATGAATGGTGGCTCACAGATTGCCAGCTCTGACCGACGTATTTTACAGGTTGTTATTGCTGATTGTAGCGGTACAACTAATGGCGCGAACGATCTTGATTTCCTTGATATCGGTTGTTTTTTCATGACACAAAAGGTGGGTAATTCAGGCCCTACTTCCTATGTTGTGGGAGAGTTCATTAATAGTGGTGGTAATTGTACTGATAGTGGAACCCCCTCTATAACACCTGTTGATAATGATGGTCCGTATAAAATAGTATTATTTCATGTACCAGGAAGCTCTGATTCTTAGGAGGCGTTATGTTACGAAGCACAATCAAAAGAGGCAGTGCAAAAAATACGAAGGAGCAAGGCTTTGCTGCAATCGAGCTTACTATTATCCTGCCTTTTCTCTTACTATTAATTTTTGCCACTGCTGAATTCGGTCGAGTACTGTATCAATATAATGCCCTTAATAAAACAGTACGAAGCGCATCACGCTATTTAGCAGCAAATGCCAAACTCGGCACGGGTGTATATGAAATAAAAGCAGACATACAAACTAAAGTGACAACCTATATAAAATATGGAGGTCCAAATTCAACGACCCCTCTACTGCCTAACTTAACGGCAAGCACGATAGATTTAAGTCTGTCAGGACAATATGTCACCATTAGTGTTTCTTATCCTTGGCAACCTATATTTTCTGACATGTTCACTACCTTTGGCTTAGGAAATGATATTGATATGACTTTCCCACTAGTATCAACCTACACAATGAGGGCGTTCTAATGAATAACAACAGTCGCAGTAAACAACAAGGTTTATATGCTGTGGAGTTTGCCATCGTTGGTAGCTTGTTTTTCTTAATTTTATTCGCTGTATTAGAGATTGGTCGGTTGTTTTTTGTCTGGAATGTGCTTACTGAAGTCACACGACGCAGCGCTCGCTTAGCAACGGTTTGTTATTTTGATACCACAAATATTATCGCTTTTGATGACATGATTTCGACGTCACTATTTAATGACCAGCCCATGATTCTAAACCTTTCAGCAGCCAATTTACAAATTCAATACCTGATGGATGACGGAACGCAAGCTCTAAGCTCTATTGACGCAAACTCTATTCATTTTATCAAAGCTGACATCGTAAATTATCAACACGAATTGTTAATTCCGGGATTATTTCTAACATTAGATTCACCTTCATTTTCAACGACGTTACCAAGTGAGAGTTTAGGCGTAACACCCAATACGACAACTTTATGTACGCCAACATAATTTTAATATAAGACTATTAACTATTTATTGGTAAGGAATCATAAATGAATAACCAAAATTCAAATAATATTATTGGATTTAGTGACAGTCACTCCGTCCCAATAGATCGAGATGCACAAGCATTACCTTTTCCGCTAAATTGTTTAGTCGTTTGCCCGAACTCAACAATGCGTCAGGACTTGTCCACGCATTTAGCTGTAGTTACAAATTTGAAAGTGGATTATTGCACCACATTGGAGAGTAACTTAAAGAATCATAATTTGGTAATCTTCGTGCTAGATAGTGATGACCATAAAACTATAAATGACATTAAAGTGATTGCGAAAAATAATATTAATTTCATCTTAGTTGCAGACAACATTAGCAATGAGCTAATTCGAACTGCAGTACAGTTCAAAGTAAAAGACATTATTTCCATACAAGATGTAGAAAAAGAATTGATTAACTCATTGCTAGCGTCTGCCAATGAGTTAATGCAAGCAAGTAAAATTGCCCCGCTATATACAGTTATCAACGGTAAACCAGGATCAGGAGCCAGCTTTATTACTAGTTGCCTAGGTGAGATTAGCGCTAATATATCGGACGAAGAGATTGCTATTATAGATGCAGATCTGAATTACGGTTCGCTTGCTGATACATTTAATTTTGAAGCCAATTATTATTTAACAGATGCGCTAAATGAATTAGATAAATTAGATAATACCGCCATTAAATCAATGATGCTAAAAAGAGATAACCTGAGCCTGTTGGCCAGTAAACCCTATACACAACTAAACACAAGCCCACAAACTTTAGGATATTTAGACCAACTAGTCTGGAAGGTTAAATTGAATCACGACCTGGTATTGGTTGACTTATCACGTGGTATTGAACATTTCACCATCCCATTATTGCATTTATCATCTAAAGTTCTGATTGTGGTACAACAAAATATACTAAGTTTACGCGAAGCAAAAGTATTGATCCAACAATTAACCCAGAACCTAGGGATAGATACAAAAAAATTACATATCATAGTCAATCGATATTCGAGTAAAAACAATAATATAACCCTCACCGATATTAAAAAGGTTCTGGGCCTCGATAGTCTTTATGTAGTTAGTAATAATTATCAACTTGCCAATGCAGGCATTGATTCTGGCTCACCATTATTAAAAGTAGCTGATCATAAAGTGATACAGGATGAGGTATCACATATTATCGGGGAGTTATTCCCAATTGAAGTTCCTGTGAAAAAGACCTTATTAACTAAAATTTTTCGGAGACTATAATGGAATTTGTCAACAACCAAAATAATGATCCTTTTAGTATGTTAACAACTAGCGATATGGAGACCAAACAAGAAATATTTGGTCAATTGTTAACTCAACTTGACCTCTCAGTTCTAGAAACGTTACCCAAAGATATTGCCAAAGAGAAAATCGCTAATTCTTGCTATCAATTTCTGAATAAACAAACCAGACCAATTAGCCTCGACGTTAGACAAGTTTTAATTAAATTAATTACTGATGAAATATTAGGGCTAGGCCCGCTTGAGACCTTACTCGAAGACCCGACAATTGCTGATATTCTAGTAAATAGTTACGACCGAATATTTGTAGAGCGAAATGGTAAATTAGAACAAGTTTCAGTTCAATTTTACGATGATAAACATTTGTTAAATATCATCGACCGCATCGTATCCGGCGTAGGAAGAAGAATCGATGAGTCATCGCCAATGGTCGATGCCAGACTCAAAGATGGTAGCCGTATCAATGCAATCATTCCCCCACTTGCTCTCGATGGTCCAGCATTATCAATTCGTCGCTTTACAGTTGATAAACTACAAGCACAGCAACTTATCGATTATGGTTCTATGACGCAGCCGATGGCAGAACTGATTCAAGCAGCTGTATTAGGTAAATTAAATATTTTAATATCTGGGGGTACGGGTAGTGGTAAAACCACATTATTGAATATCTTATCCGGATATATACCAAATAATGAAAGAATAATTACCATTGAAGATTCAGCCGAATTACAGCTACAACAACCACACACGGTTAGATTAGAAACAAGACCTGCTAATATCGAAGGTAAAGGTGAAGTAGGTCAACGTGAGTTAGTTAAAAACTGTTTACGGATGCGTCCCGATCGAATTGTTATCGGCGAAGTACGTGGCAGTGAAGCGATAGACATGTTGGCTGCAATGAACACAGGGCACGAAGGCTCAATGACAACACTTCATGCTAATACACCACGTGATGGCCTAGGACGATTAGAGAATATGGTTTGTATGGCAGGGTTTGATATGCCAGTACATAACATCAGAACTCAAATATCATCGGCCATAGATATAGTTGTGCAATTACAGCGACAGGAAGATGGCAAGCGACGTATTACCAGCATCCAAGAAGTCACCGGAATGGAGGGTGACATGATCACTATGTCGGAAATTTTTACTTTCCGACGCGAAGGTAAGAATGATGATGGCAGTATAAGGGGAAGATTTGCGGCAACAGGGGTTGTCCCCACCTTTGCTCGTAAACTCAAGGATAAAGGTATTGATATTCCTCACAGTCTATTCACTGTGGATATGCTGTCTAACGGATTTTAAGTGGTGAATTTATGAGTACTCAAGTCATGTTTTTACTCTTGGTATTTGCAGCTGTAGTACTGCTATTCCAAGGCTTTTTCATCTCAGTATATAGCCCGCAGCGAGCTAATTCCAAACATATACGCAAACATTTAGCATCATTAGCAGATTGCGATGAAGAAGCCCAAGCTGAGATTTTAATCAACAAAAAAGTTGAATCTCTTTCCCCTTTCTTACAGTGGATAGAATCATTACCGTTAGTTTACAGTTACACCTACAAGATGGAACTTTCCGGTTCCAAATTATTAGGCCATCAATATCTAATACTTACTCTTGTCTTATCTCTTATCGTAGCCATAACATCGTGGTTTATCAGTCTAGATATTGTTTTTACAGTATTTTGTGTCATCACTGTGTTTACTATTATGCACTTAATATTGAACCGAAATATAAATAAACGCATGGAAAGGATTGAGCAACAGTTTCCTGAAGCGTTAGACGTACTTAAACGCGGTCTACAAGCGGGTTATGCTTTTAGTGACTCAATTAAACTTGTTTATGAAGAACTTGAAGGTGAATTGTCAGATGAGTTTAAGCTTATGTTTAATCGCATTAATTTCGGTAACGATGTGCACACGGCCCTGCTGAGTTTTGTTAAGCGCGTACCGAGCACATCAGCTATGGCCTTTTGCAGTTCAGTGTCGATCCATAAAGAGACCGGTGGTAATCTTGCAGAAAACATTGATAATTTATCGAAAATAATTAGACAAAGATTTACTTTCAAACGCCGTGTAAAAACATTATCAGCCGAGGGGCGACTGTCAGGTTGGGTACTTGTCTTAACACCTTTCGTTTTGTTTGCAGTTCTGTATATGTCCTCCCCAGATTACACCAGTATTCTGATTAATACTCCAGAAGGTTTAAATTTACTAAAATGGGGCGGTATCGGCATGCTGTTTGGGATATGGTGGATAAGTAAATTAATTAAGATTGAGGTATAATGATGAATCAAATTATGCAGCTTTTTGAAACCACGTTTAACGACCCAGAAATGATAAAATGGGCCATTTATATGATCGCAGGTTTCGCGGGAATAACGCTA
>Ga0209292_1001958_pt1 | contig 24529 bp, 40 predicted proteins | sample GOMGulsemesocosm_2_FD_184634 | JGI IMG/M metagenome (GOLD analysis project Ga0209292, IMG submission 184634) | Methane-oxidizing microbial communities from mesocosms in the Gulf of Mexico - GOM9C Gulf of Mexico (SPAdes) (version 2) | ecosystem: Environmental > Aquatic > Marine > Cold seeps... | reverse complement strand
AAGCACAATTTGGAGATTTCAGTAATGGAGCGCAAATTATGTTAGATCAATATATATCTGCTGCAGAAGATAAGTGGAAAACACAAAACGGATTGGTAATGCTATTGCCTCATGGATATGAGTTCCAAGGTTCCGAGCATTCGTCTGCACGTATGGAGCGTTACTTACAACTGTGTTCTAATCATAACATGATTATTGCAGATTGTACTACTCCGGCAAATTTCTATCATTTATTGAGAAGACAAATGAAATGGAATTTTAGAAAGCCATTAGTGGTGTTCACTCCAAAAAGATTATTACGTTTACCAGAAGCAGTGTCAACTAAAGAAGAGTTGGCTAACGGAAGTTTCCAAGAGGTTTTAGACGATGTTTTTGTTGATAAAAAGAATGTAACTTCATTGGTGTTCTGTACAGGTAAATTCTATTATGATTTACTAGAAAAGCGTACGGAATTGGGTAGGGAAGATATAGCTTTAGTTCGTGTAGAGCAATTGTTCCCGTTACCTCAAAAGCAACTGGAGGAAATTATAGCAAGTTATCCTAATGTAGCCGATTATGTTTGGGCACAAGAAGAGCCAAAAAACATGGGTGCTTGGGGTTATATGTTAATGAATTTTGAATCAGTTAAGCTGCGTTTAGCTTCTAGAAAAGCGTATAGTGCACCTGCTGCAGGTAGTTCTACGCGATCTAAAGCAAGACATAAAATAGTAATCGATAGTGTTTTTGAAACACCAAAGAAATAATAAAGTACAACACAGACTATAAATTATATATTATGATTTTAGAAATGAGAGTTCCTTCACCGGGGGAATCAATTACAGAAGTAGAAATTGCAGAATGGTTAGTTGCAGATGGTGATTATGTTGAGAAAGACCAAGCCATTGCAGAAGTAGATTCAGACAAAGCAACTTTAGAATTGCCAGCAGAAGTTAGTGGGATTATTACACTAAAAGCTGAAGAAGGTGATGCTGTTGCCGTAGGTGAAGTAGTTTGTTTAATAGATACTAGTGCTGCTGCTCCAGAAGGAGGAAGTGCTAAGAAAGAAGACGCTCCTAAAGTTGAAGAAAAGAAAGTGGAAGCTCCAAAAGCAACTACTGAGGCTAAAGCTACTTACGCAACCGGAACACCATCTCCTGCAGCTAAGAAAATCTTAGATGAAAAAGGAATGGCTGCTACTGATGTAAAAGGAAGTGGACGTGATGGTAGAGTAACTAAAGAAGATGCTGTGAATGCTGTACCTTCTATGGGGACTCCTACTGGTGGCGCTAGAAGCACAGGACGTAAAAAAATGTCAATGCTTCGTCGTAAGGTTGCTGAGCGTTTGGTAGAAGCAAAAAATACTACCGCAATGTTAACTACATTTAATGAAGTTGATATGCAGCCTATTTTTAATCTTAGAGGTGAATACAAAGAAGCTTTTAAAGCTAAACATGGTGTTGGTTTAGGGTTTATGTCATTCTTTTCAAAAGCTGTTGTTAGAGCATTGGAATTATATCCTGATGTAAACTCTATGATTGATGGTAAGGAAATGATTACTTATGACTATTGTGATATTTCTATTGCAGTTTCAGGTCCTAAGGGATTAATGGTTCCAGTAATGCGTAATGCAGAAACCTTAACGTTTAGAGGAATTGAGGCTGAAATAAAAAGATTAGCTATCAAGGCTAGAGATGGGAAAATTACTGTTGATGATATGACGGGTGGAACATTTACAATTTCTAACGGAGGTGTATTTGGTTCTATGATGTCAACGCCAATTATTAATCCACCACAATCAGGTATTTTAGGAATGCACAATATTATCAGTAGACCAGTGGTTGTTGATGGAGAAATTGTAGCAAGACCAATGATGTACTTAGCATTGTCCTATGACCATAGAATTATTGATGGTAAGGAATCTGTAGGTTTCTTAGTTGCTATTAAAGAGGCGTTAGAAAATCCTGTAGAGTTATTAATGGATAACGATATTAAGAAAGCTTTAGAAATGTAAATTTCTGCCTTTAAAATATAAAAAAAACCGAAGCTATATAGTTTCGGTTTTTTTGTACGTATTATTTTTGTTTATCGAATTACAAGTCGTTTGATTCCTTTTTGGTTATTGGATGTGAGTTCTATGAAATACAGGCCATTTGATAAGTCAGAAACATCAATTTCGTTCAAACTATGATTTACTTCTTTTACCAATTGCCCAGTTAAATTAATAATTTTCACAGAGTTTAAGACGGAATTGTTCGTTATAGAAAACTGATTTGTTGTAGGGTTAGGGTATACTTTAAAATCTTTGAAAAACACATTGTCTTCAATACCCAATACGTCTTCTGTGGTCCAAAAGGAATTGCCGTTTTGTGATCCATCACCGGTATATACATAAGCTGATCCGTCAACAATAATGAATTGTCCAGCGGTCCATATTCCTTTGGCAACTGCGACATTTTCTCGACCAGGAACAGAGGTTCCGCCCCATTGAGTAAAGTCAACCATAGTTGCTGCTGAAGAAAATGCTCCTGCTGATAGATAAAGTCCCAAGTCTGATACAGATTGAAAAGATCCTCCGGTTAAAGTGTTCCAGTCTACTGTAACTTCTGCGTTAGAGGCTAAATTTAAATTTCCAGAAACTAATAGTCCAGTAAAGTCTCCTGATGAAGTATAGGTTTGTCTAGCGCATAACCTGTAGTTGGTTATGTCAACCGTAGCCCCGCCAAAATTTTTAATGGTAACCTCTCCGCTTGAAGTGTCTGCTTTTAGGATTCTAATTTGAGCAATTGCTAGGTTGGCAAAGAAGAAAAGCCCCAAGGCTAATAAAAATGTAATTTTTTTCATAATGATTAGTTTTAGTTATTATAATTACGCTTGTATACTCATATCACAGGTAGCGTGTTTTATAGGTTTATGGAGGCGGCTAATTTTCGAAATCTTGAAATATATTCAGGATAACGCGTCTGTTTCCTTTTTACTTGTGATTCTAGGTAAAATTGTGTTTTAGTAAAAACACAATTTTGTTTGTGGGGAAGTAAACTAATTATGAAGGGTGATGTATAAAAAAGTAACTAACGCTTTCTTTTCGAATGGATTAATACGCGTTTAAGCTACTTTTTCTGTAACTAAAGTTACTGAAATATTTTGTACTATAAATATTTTGAGTGCTATTTTTTTTGTCAGGTTTGGAAAATATGATTATTTAGATTGGGTTGATGCTGTATGACGAAATAGTTTTAGGTGTTTCCAATAATGTCCGTTTTACCTGTAATGTCCCATCTTTTTTTGTGTCGATAGCCCACTTTATGAGACTTAATTTTCCGTTTTCAATTTCAATACCAGTAATACTTCGTGGATGAACACAGCTACCATCATTGAAAAAAGGGATTTCACCAGGTTTCGGAAAACGTGGTCGATGAGTATGGCCAATGATAGTAATTAAGTTATTATTGTTACTAATCCATTTTTTAATTCGACGCTCAATTTTTATAAGCTCTTTGTAATTTTTAGCAGGGCTTGTTGGGTCAGATATCCCCATTATTTGTAATGGTTTCCATAAGATACGAACAAAAAAGCGGCTCCATTTCCAGAAAATGTAATTCCACCAATCTGCCTGATGGCCATGTGTTAAAAACAGTTCTTGGCAGGTGTCGCTATCTCTTAATACTATTCCTTCATGGTATTTTAAATTAGTGAATAACGCTTCATTTTTTTCAGTTTTAGGGTCAAAGTAGGTAGAGAGATGTTTGGTAACGTATTTTGGGTTTTTGTATACCATGTCATGATTTCCCCAAATAAGATGTAGCCTGTTTTCTAAATGAAACTTTTTTAATAATTCATAAATGTTTCTGTGAGCATTAAAAATAGTTTTGAATGACCTGTTTTCCCATAATTCATCTCCATCACCTAGTTCACAATATTGAAAATCATTTTCATAATAATGGTTTAATGCGTGAGAGTAAATGTTTCTGTTGTTTGCAAAATCATCTGCAAAGCTATTGTCACCACGATGGCAGTCGCTAAACAAAATAAATTTATCTTGTTTAGTAAATTCTATTGCTTTTGCTTGTTGATACGCTCTTGTAAGTCTGGAATTTGATGACATTAAAAATAATATTGATCAGTTAAAGATATAAAAAAAGCTCCTGATTAGGAGCTTTTTTTATTGAACAATGAGTCGTTTAATGATCTTATTATGATCAGAAATAATCTCAACTAGATATATGCCATGATTTAAATTTGAAATGTTTATTTTTTCAAAACTAGAGGTCGTCTTTTTTATTAAAGCTCCATTAATGTTGTAAATATTAATTTGATCAATTGTAATGGTATTGTTTGTGATTAGCGTAAAATTAGTACTAGCTGGATTTGGGTATATTTTCGCCTTGGAAAATTCTTGTTCTTGTACGCTTAATAAGCCAACAGAACCCCAATATTGCATGCTGTATTGTGTTCCATCTCCATTATAAAAGCACCCTCCTCCATTTCCACTATTATCACTATGTAAATTAAGTAAAAAATCTCCAGGATTCCATATGCCTTTTGATATTGCAACAGATTCTCTATCGTTTCCGGTGCTACCGTATTGAAAAAAGTCTAACATATCATTTGTTGAGTTAAAATTATTTGTTTCAAATAATGAAAAACCAGCATTTAATGTTGCTCTTTGAATTCCAGGATGTTCTAAAACAATTGTGTCACCAGCTAGAAGAATATATGAGCCCGAAGAAATTTGAAATGTATTAACTTGTACTTCGGTCAAGTTGGTGCTTATCCAGTATGAGCTGATATCTACAGTAGTGTTTCCAAAGTTTTCGAGGACAATATTGGCGGTATAATTGTATTCGAAAGATAGTTCTTTGAATCTAATTTGGCTATTCACTATTTGACTAGTTAATAAAAGTAGTAGGATTAGTTTTTTAATCATTAGGTTAGTTTTTAATTATTGTACAAGTTAGGGATTTTTCTCTTTAAATAATTCTAATATAAAAAAATGCCCTTCAATTTGAAGGGCATTTTTTTATATTCGTAAAAGTGAGTTGCCAAATGTAGCTTAGCTATTTATTTAAAAGCATTTAATCCAGTAACATCCATACCAGTAATTAGTAAGTGGATATCATGAGTACCTTCGTAAGTAATTACACTTTCTAAGTTCATTGAGTGACGCATGATACTGTATTCTCCACTAATACCCATTCCTCCAAGCATCTGACGTGCTTCACGAGCAATGTTAATAGCCATATCAACATTATTACGTTTCGCCATTGAAATTTGTGCTGAAGTAGCTTTTCCTTCATTACGTAATACTCCTAAACGCCATGTTAATAATTGTGCTTTCGTGATTTCAGTAATCATTTCAGCTAATTTCTTTTGTTGCAATTGGAACTGTCCTATTGGTTTTCCGAATTGGATACGTTCTTTTGAATATCTTAAGGCAGTATCATAACAGTCCATTGCTGCTCCAATAACTCCCCAAGCAATACCGTAACGAGCAGAATCTAAACACCCTAACGGTGCTCCTAATCCTGATTTATTTGGTAATAAGTTTTCTTTAGGAACTTTTACGTTGTCAAAAATTAATTCTCCAGTAGCTGAGGCTCTTAATGACCATTTGTTGTGTGTTTCTGGAGTAGTGAATCCTTCCATTCCACGTTCTACAATTAAACCATGGATACGTCCTGATTCATCCTTAGCCCATACAACTGCAACTTGTGCGAATGGTGCATTAGAAATCCACATTTTAGCTCCGTTCAAAAGATAATGGTCTCCCATATCCTTGAAGTTAGTTGTCATTCCTCCAGGATTAGATCCATGGTCAGGTTCTGTTAAACCAAAACATCCTAACCATTCACCAGAAGCTAATTTTGGTAAGTATTTGTTACGTTGCTCTTCATTACCATATTTCCAAATTGGATACATTACTAAAGAAGATTGAACTGAAGCTGTTGAACGAACACCAGAATCACCTCTTTCAATTTCTTGCATGATTAAACCATAAGAAATTTGATCTAAACCAGCACCACCATATTCTTCTGGAATATAAGGTCCAAAAGCACCAATACCTGCTAAACCACTAACGATTTGCTTTGGAAATTCAGCTTTTTGAGCATAGTCTTCTATGATTGGTGATACGTCACGCTTTACCCATTCACGGGCAGCATCACGAACTAACTTGTGTTCTTCTGTTAATAAATCGTCTAGTTGATAATAATCTGGGGCTTGAAATAAATCTGGTTTCATTTGTTGGTTTTTATATTATTAATGATTTTTAACTGAATATGTCAGTATAACCATGTTTTATATTTAAAATATAGGAAAACAAATGTAGCTAATGAATTGTAACAAAACAACTTGATAATGTTATTTTTTAAATGCACTAGTAGGGTACACTTGTGTAAATGTCTTAGTGTAGCTTCTTTAATGTTCAGGTAGTTAATTATGTATGCTTACATATTTAAATAAAAATCCTTAGTTAAATTAATATAGTCTTCTGTGTATTGATGTCTGCTAGTTTCGATGATTAATTCAGAGGTGTCAATATTGGTTTTAGTAAAAGAAAACGACAGTAAACTTCTTTTTATTTCTGTGTTTGGTGTTCCTTTTACTCGAGTAATTCTGTTGGGGAAAAGCCCAACTTTCTCCGCTATAGCAATAAAACTTGTTTCTTCTGTATAAGGAATTATAAATGACGCTATTCCGTTTTCAGAAAGTAGCTTAGCTGTACCATGTAGTAAATGCTCAAAAGGAAGCGCATCTGAAAATCGGGCCAAGTCTCTTTGCTTGTTTTCTGTTTTGTAATTTTCTGTATAGAAAGGAGGGTTAGAAACAATCAAGTCGTATTCGTCATCAATTTCTTCGACAAATTCGTTAAAACCTGCGTGATAACAAAATAATCGATCTCCCCAAGGTGAATTTTCAAAGTTCTCCGCTGCCTGTTCAAAAGCGGCATCATCAATTTCTATGGCTTCAATTGTTTCTGCGTGACTTCTTTGAGCTAGCATTAAGGATAGTACTCCGGTTCCAGCTCCAATATCTAAAATTGAAAATGGGTTATGTGCAACTGAAGCCCAAGCGCCTAATAAAACACCATCGGTGCCAATTTTCATAGCACAACGGTCCTGTTGCACAGTAAATTCTTTAAAAGTAAAAGGGTTGCTCATAAGTATTTGATGTTATTTTCCTGACTGGTTTTTGTCTTTTTCTAGCAATAATTTTTTCTGGTATCTCCCTTGTACAAGGTCGATAATAACTAACACAATTATTATAAAATAGAAGGTTGTTTTACTCATAGGCGTAACAGCGTTTCCAAATAAATGTAAATGCGCTAAATGACCACCTTCTGATAATAACATTATTCCAACAATTAATAAAATGAACAGTCCTAATACCTCGTACATTCTGTTTTTCTGTAAAAAATTAGATACTTTGTCAGCCATAACAATCATTAAAATACCTCCTAAAACAATGGCTATGGTCATTAAAATTAACTGATTTGTAAATTCCATATGACTAGTTAAGGCCATGGCGCTTAAAATAGAATCGAAAGAGAAAACTAGATTCATAATTACAATCCATACGATTACTGTATTAATGGACATTTTCTTTTTATCAGTTTCTTGATGTTCTTTTAAAAGCATCATATGCCATATTTCTTTTATAGCGGTATAGATAATAAATACACCTCCTCCGAGTACAATTAAGCTATGGATATTGAATTCAAATTCAAGAAAGTTATTATCGTGTAAACTTACAAACGGGTTTTGAAAAAATTGTATTAAAGACATTAGTGCGAATAGCAATACAATACGTAATACAATAGCTAAGCCAACTCCTATTTTACGAACAAAACTTTGTTTTTCAGCTGGAGCTTTTTTTGATTCTAAAGAAATGTATAATAGGTTGTCAAATCCTAAAACAGCTTGTAATAAAACAAGCATTAGTAGGGTAAAAAGACTGTCGATTGTAAAAAGTTCCGTCATTGGTTATGTGTTTTTTGCAAACGTGAAGATAAAATATTTATTGGTATTTATTTTTTAAAAATAAAAAAGCTCAATACATTATGTATTGAGCTTTTTAGCAGAGAGGATGGGATTTCATTCTTACCTCTTGTTCTTTTTTAAGCCCCGATATTCAGTATGTTACGAAATTCAAAACACTCTTTTTTAACCAGTTTTGACACAATTTTGACACGTTCCAAAACGGTAATTTCAGCGTATTCATTAGCCTTATAAATATTTAGTACTCACATAATCTAATAAAAAATGCAGATTCCGCTATTTTAAGCCCATTTACTGCAAAGGTACACAATACTATATTTATAAAATTTAAACCGTAAAATCGGTAGATTTTACACCTCATTCTTTATCCTGTTGTACATTGGGGGCGCGCGCTTATAAGGGGAAATGCTTTTACATAGAGTCTGCCCCCAAACCCCCTAAAAACCAGTAATAGCGAAAAAGGAACGTGTAACAGTATCGGCAAAAAGAGGGGGGAGGGGAGAAAAGGCCAACAAGGACCAACAGAAGCCAACGGCACAAAAATTCGCAAGCTCTTTATTATATATAATATTTTTTATTTTTTATTTATCTATAAATAGTAAAAAAGTGTAAAAGTGTAACAAAGTAGGTTAAGTAAAACAAAGTTAGCGAGTTACAGTGTTACACTTTTCTGTTACACTTTTGTTACACTTCTAAAGTGTTACACTTTTAAGTATAAAAAAACCGCTGGAGTAGCGGTTTAGTTTGTTTGTGGTATTAATGCTGTTATTCGTTGTGTGTTTTGCTTAATAAATTAGTTAAATAAAAATAGTTTATTTCTTTATAGTAAGCTGTCATAGTAACTCCGATGTCGTTAACGTCTATCAAACTTTGTGTAATTAGTTCTTTATTATTAAAAGGAATACAAAGGAATTTCTTTTTCTTTTTTGATTTTTTTACTCCAACCACTAAGATGGCTTTTGTTTTTTTAGTTGCTGTTTCAATGAATTTATAGTAAGTAAATTTAAAATTAATTTTTTTTGTATCGAATTTATAAAATTCTTTTAGTTCGTAGCCATCCTTTATATCTTTTCCTTTTTCTAAATCATCAGCATATCCTTTGGTTAAATAATTGTATTCTTCAGTTGAAGTAATTATTTTCTCTTTTTTATCTTGTTTCTTTATTTCTGTTTCCTGTCCGTAACTTAAACCAACAGTAACCAACAATGCCAACAATACTAATTTTTTCATGTGTATATAATTATAGTTAAATAACAAAGCTACTAATTAAAATGGCTTAACAGCATCCCTAATAGTGGGTATTTTTAGCTGTAGTCAATTATAGGGAGGTTTTACCGCCAATATTAGGTATTTTTCATTTTTAAGTAAAATTTAACAAAATAAATGGGTAACGTTTTTCTATTTTTGGTAACTATGTAAAAAAGGCTTAACCTACCGTAAATACTAGTGTTTTAACGTGCTGATTAACTATATTTTAGGTATATTTATTGTGAATTTAAACCAATTAATATATTTATTATGAAAAGAATTATTTTTACTTTAGCAATCGTTTTTACTGCAATTTTGTTTACATCATGTGAGCCTGAAACGGAAACATTAACCCAAGATCAAAACCAAACCATTCTATCCGAATATGATACAGGAAAGGATGAAGTACAAGACGATGACGTATAAACAACTATTTTATTCCCTACTAATAATTATCGTAACGTTTTTTATATGCGTTCCTGATTTATTTGAAAGAGGAGTTAAAGGATTCTTTGGCTTCTCTTCTTTACGAGTTACATTTAACCAAATATCACTTATGACGTTTGGTTTTTTAGCTTCCTTACGTTTGTTTCATACAGAAAAAGAAAAACCGTACAGATTCCTTTATTTAGCCCCTATTTTATTGTTTGGCTATAACTTGTTTGTAAATGTTTTGGACGCAAGAAAAACCGACTACAATACCTTTACTTATAAAATAACTATTATCATAGGTGTTTTGCTGGGCTTAGCTGTTTATTTCTTCATTAAAAAACGAAAAAAAGCCAATGCGTAGTATATTATTCGAGATTATAGCTTTCAAGGAAAGTAAGGATCAATATACGGCAGAGGAACGCAAATCTATTTTAGATCAGTTTCAGGAAAGAATACATAAGGCTACTAAAAAAGTGTCTGTTACTGGATTGCTAGAAAAAATAAACAACAGTTAATATTAACTATTTTCTTTTTCCTCTTTTAATTTATCTAATTCCTTTTGTGCTAAATACCCATCCATAGCGTTAAAAGTGTCCATCATTGGTTTTAATCGTTCTACAACCTTATTTGCTATTATATCTTCAATAGATGTTGGTTGTTGTTGGTAGTCTGTTGGTGCTTCAGCTACTCCAGTTAAATAATGTTGTTCATCACTCAATAACATTCGGCTATTATCCGTGAGTAGCCATAATGGATTAAAATCTTGATAATTATCAATAATCACCCTTAATTTATCTACGCCTAAACTACTTCCCTTGTCTAAAAACCCAGTTGAAAACCCAGTTTTTAAATAAAAACTATTCTTGCTGAACCCTTTAAAATCAAGGTATTTTATTATTTTCTCTTTATCGGTCATAGATTTTTATCTATAAAGTTTGTTTTGTATTGATAATTATCAATATATTTGTAACAGATATGCAACGGACTTGTAACAGGGTTGCAACAAAATTAATTTGCAATATAATGAAAAATAACTTCACCATTACACAGCAAAATTCCATTAAGAAAGTTCTTGGTTGGGGCTACGCTAAAGAGATATTACTACACCTCAAAAAGCGTAAAATACGTAATGCTAATAACGTGCCATATTCTTCTGCTTCTATAAGATTAATATTTAATAATCAAAGAACCAACGATTTAGTAGTAAAAGAAATTTTAAAGCTCTACGAAAGAACAAAGTTACAACAAGAAAAAGACGAAGAAAAACGTAAAAATATATTTAAAAAATAAAGCTATGGATAGGGGTATAGAGGTTATAAATGAAAATGATATAAAAACATATTCTTTATATGAGTTACGAACTGCATTAAATACAATTAGTGAGGGGGATTTTATTTATATAAAAGGTCAAATGTACGCATGGGAATTATACAGTAGTAATAATAACTGTTTTCATGTTAGGAATACTATTAGTAAACAAATGATAATAATTCTAAAAGACTAAAACTATGGGGGTTTCAAGTGTTACACAAGAGCAATTTTCCAGCAGCTTAGACGGTCTATTAGTAGAGGTAGGAATCAAAGAAGAAAAACCACCTTTTCATGCTGCTATAATGAATTACTCTTTGGGTAATTTAAACGGATTAAGCTTTATGGAAATAGATTTACTCGAAGAAGCTATTGCGTTTTTAAAGCAAATAGAAATTAGATACAATAACATTTAAACTATACCCAATGATATACACTACACTTACTTCAGACGAATGCGACCATGTAATATGCAAAGCAGCAATGCAAATATCAATTGTAAAAAATGATGTGTTAATGTTTACAAGGGAAAAAGAAATATTAATAGGCGTTTACGAGCATCAAATTAAGTTATCGAAAGAACGTAAGGCTGATTTATTACGTGCTTCGGCTCGTATTGTTCGAGTTACCAACGAATAACCAACACTCACCAACAACAACCAACACCCACCAACAATAAAACTTAACTAATAGCAATAATGCAGCAATTCGCCTACTCCAAAGAAAAGATATATAATGCTTCTACCCAAGGGCTGGACATTATTACGAGTTATTATCCTGATGCGGAAAATGCTATTGGTAAAAACAACCACCCCTTTAAAACAAGGGAGGAAAAAACAGCATCTTCTTACTTATGGTTTTCTAAAGAGCAAAACGCGTGGTGTGTTAAGGATTTTGGCGACAATAGCGCAATTAACGCTATTGATGTATGTATGAAAGAGGATAACATCTCTTTTTCTGAAGCCTGTCAAAAATGGGCCTTACATTACAATGTAGCCGAATTTACTCCTGAAAGTTATAAACCTGAAGTAACTTTTTCAACAGCACCAACAACAGCAAAACCAACAGATTTTAATATTGAATATGCTAATGAAATCCCTAAAACAGCATTAAAAGTTTTAGGTGTTCATGTTACCCAGCGTATATGTGATAAATACAACTTAAAATACGTTACGGAGCTTACTACAACCTTTTTAAATACAAAAACAAACGTACTTACCACCTTAACTAAAAAACCAACAGAAAACTATCCAATTTTTGCGTTTGATAATGAAACATGGCAAAAAACCTACGAACCTAATGCTGAAGAAAAAAAGCACCGTTTTCGTTATTTCGGTAAAAAACCAGCTCGTTTTATTGTTGGTTTGGATAGTGTTATTGAAAATGCTGAAAGGAAACGAGAAAATAATATAGATGAAAAGGTAAGGGACGAAGATATTAAGTTGGATAATGTAATAATGGTATCAGGAGGTTCTGATGGTTTAAATGTGGCTAGTATGAACCCTGATTATAATGTAATTTGGTTTAATAGTGAATCTGACCAGATACGCTATAATGAATATGCTGATTTAAAAAAAGATACCAAAGCGGTGTACTACTTACCTGATTTAGATAGTACAGGCGTTAAACAAGCCGTGAAATTAGGGAATATGTTTTTGGATATTAAGCATATTTGGCTACCTGAAAGCCTTAAATCCTTAAAAGATAAGAACGGAAACCCTTGTAAAGATGCTCGTGATTATATCGAAAAATATTACCGTAAAAATGAGCCTGAACAAATTAAAAAGCAGTTCGATAAATTATTTAAAACCGCTTTACCGTTCCAGTTTTGGGATGCTTATATGCAAAAAAAAGTTTGGAAATATAATTTTAATAGTACTCATGCTTTTCACTTTTTAAAGCACCAGGGTTTTAATAAAATTGCTGATGTTACCGAAAAATCAGGTTATTCATTAATACAAGTAAATGAAAACAGAGCTACTAAGGTAACCCATGTTGATGTAAAGGATTATATAAACGACTTTTTAGAAGCTCAAAATAGCCCTATTCCATTACGTAATATGATATATGACACCACCAAGTTAAGCGAAAAGCATTTAGGGCAATTAAGCTATAAGGAAATTGATTTTACCGATGCTTCACAAACAAACCAGTACTTGTTTTTTAATAACTGTAGCTGGAATGTTACCGCTGATAAAATTGTTAAAATAGACAATAAGCGTACTAAAAAAATGGTATGGTCCGACAAAGTATTGGAGCATAATGTAAACATTCAGGAACCTCATTTTAAAGTAAATTTAATACCTAAAAAAGATACTAAAGAAGATCAAAAATGTACCATTGATGTATTAAAAACCGACAATAAATTTTTTAATTATCTTATTAATTCTTCTCGTGTACATTGGCGTGATGAACTGGAAAAACCGTTTATAAATTTAGCTGGAGAAATAGATCATAAGGCAAAGGATAAATACTTTAAAGAAAATCAGTTTAACATAAAAGGAGCTAATATAACAGCCGAACAACAACAGGAACAACAACAACACCTAGTAAATAAAATATTTGCATTTGGGTACTTCCTACACAAGTATAAAGACGATTCAAACAGCTTTTTTGTGTATGCAATGGATAATAAACTTACTGAGCTGGACGAAAGTCATGGAGGTAGTGGTAAATCTATTATGTGGAGTAGGGCCATACGTGAAGTATACAAGCGAATTAAAACGTTAGATGGTAAAAACAAAGAAACTTTAGAAGATAAATTTGCTTTGGATGGTGTTACTCCTGATACCGATGCTATTATAATTGACGATACCCACGCATTTTTTAACATTGAACGCTATTTTTCAATTATTACCAGTTCAACAGTTGTAAATCCTAAAAATAACAAACCCTTTGAAATTCCTTTTGAGGAAAGCCCTAAAATAGTTGCTACCTCTAATTATCAGTTAAAAAACCTTGATCCTAGTACAATGCGTAGGTTATTGTTTACGGTGTTTTCTGACTATTATCACTTTAATAAAGATGGTGAATATTTAGAGCATAGAAAAGTAAGTGACGATTTTGATGGTGAAAACCTATTTACCCAATTTAACGAAAACGATTGGAACGACTTTTACAATTTTGTAGCTTATTGTATTCAGTTTTATTTAGGGCAAAAAGAGTCAATAAAACCACCTATGGGTAATGTAATTAAGCGTAACCTATTGCGTATTGCTGGAGATACTTTTACCGATTGGGCCGATGTTTATTTTAATGAAAACCCCGATAAATTAAACAAATATATCTCTAAAAAGGAATTATTTGAAGAATACGAAAACCACGCTGGTAAACGATCTAAAACCGCTAAGAATTTTAAAAAGAGTTTAACCGCATGGTGCAATTTTAAAGGTTATGAGTTTCAGCCATTAGATAAAATACCAGTTGATAGTTTAGGGAAACACCGTAAAATTATGCGAATTGACGGGGCTGTTTCTCAAAAACCACAAGAAGCATTATTTATAGTCGTTTCAAAAGCGGAACACGAGCGATTAAAAGAAGCTGCTGGTTCAGAATTAGACACTAACATGTTAGATTTTCCATTATGATACAAGAGGTAAATTATATGGTTTGGTGCATCCGTAACGAAATTAAAATTTTTCCTATACGATTAGAAACAGCTACCGAAACTTATAAAATAGGCTATACGGTAAACGATGGTAAAGTAGAAAAGTTAGATAATATCTATTACAGAAACACCTCTAAAAAAGGTACTGGAGTATATGATAAAATAAAAGAATTACAGAAATATTTTTATAACAAAAACAATAAATAGTAATGAAGTGGACTAAAATAACAGAAAAAGTGCGACCTGAATTTAATAAACAGTATTTACTAGGTAGAGCGCATAAAAATTTCTTCTATCCTGAATATGTAAGCTATGGGTATTTAGAGAAAATAGAGAGGAAAAAGGATAAAGATGGAGAGGTAGAAACATTAGTTTTTTATGTGGCTCGAACTGGAGGTTTTCCTAATCCATTTCATTATTGGTATGAAAGTGATATAACCCATTTCATCGAAATAGAAAATTTGCCAACACTAACCAACAACAACCAACAATGAAAATATTTGATTTTATACTAGACCTAGCCAAAGAGTTTGAGCCTGAATTAAAACAGTACGGTTTAAGAAAATATAAGGAAGAAGATATACATGCTAGAATTAACTTAAAACAAGAGTTTTCTGATGAATTTAATTTAAACTTTTTCTTTCCTGACCCTAATTTTAAAAGCAAATAGCAATGAACTTATACAAAGTAACCTTTAAAAGCATTCACGATTCAGTCTTTTTCATTCATGGAGAAACAAGGATAACGGCTATTGTTTTAGCTTCTGCTGAATATTTAAAAACGAAAAAAACACAAACTTTCAAAACTATTGAGGTAGAAGAGTTAGTAAGTGATATAAACAAAATAATAAAGCAGTAACCAACAATGATACCAACACTAACCAACAGCCCAATAGGGACAACACTATTTATCCTTTTCTTATATATAACAGGTATGTATTTAACCGTACAACTGGATAAAGCTAAAAAGAAAATTAAAAAGCTAACAATCGATTTACAATGCAGTAGAGATGCTGTTGCTTCAAAGCACTTACAATACTTAGCTAAAAACACCGAATTAGCTATTTCAAGAAGAGATCATCAATTTGCAATTAACGTACATAAGTTAGACTTAATAGCAGCTAAGTACGGTTATGAGTATCATAGGCTTACACGATTTAAGTTAATGAACTTTGAAAAAAACTATTTAGAAAATTTCCTCCAGCATTTAGAAACTAAAAACAATGTCAATACCTAGACTTTACGAAAACGAATTAGAAAAAAGAGAATTAAATAAAAGTAAATCAATACTAAATACAAAAACCATGAAAACAAGAAAAAAAGGCGAAGCAGCAAAGGAGCACAAAGTAGTAAGAAACTTTGTTAAAGGTTGTGAAATAACAGCAAAACAGAAAGTGTTAGATAAAACAAAACTGCAACCAAAAGCATTTAAAACCGCACATACTGAAAAGTGTTTTGTGTTTGTGGAAAAGTAACCAACACTAACCAACTAGCACCAACAGCACGCCAATGCTGTTGGTGATCTTAAATTTTAATTAACCAATAAATTTATTTTTTATGTCTTCTACTACCCTAAAAACAAACAGCGTGCCAAAAGTTAAAAAACCATTTCCTTGGTCGTCGGATAAAGCAGAAATGTTAGCCCTTTATTGTCCTGATGGAACTGGAGAAAAGAAAACAGCAAAAGAAATATGCAATATAATGATTGCTGTTTCAGGCGATCCTTATGCTGATGGTCATAAACTTATTAATAACAAACAGGTAAAGGCAATAGTAAAGCATTTGGGGCTTCCTAAAAATTACTCTATAGATGATATTCCTTTTATGAGTGAAAGTGATTTGTAACCAGTAAAACCCTGAATAAATGAAACGAATAATATTTGTAATTAAGTTTTATATAGGTTGGGTTTTCTACCATCATGCAACAATAACACAAAGAAGATATCACATGAAATGGCTTTTAGATGACCGAATTGTGGAGCGTGATTTTATTACTTTTTTAGAGTACAAAAGGATTAAGTGGATTTATAAAGTTGATCATGATAAAAAAATGAAAATCCTCATACAAAAAATAGATGCTAAAAATAAAGCTGAAACAAAAAAAATGATTGACAACCATAATAAAAAATTAAAGTTGAAATCACTAGAGTTAGAGTTGAAAGGTCTAGAAGAAAAACTACGATTAAAGAAGCTGAGAAATATGCGCTCATAGGTGTTGTTATAAGTAGTTTCTAAAACAGACAAGAAATGATTAAAAAAATGGAAACAATATTAGTAATACTTGCTATTGCTTATGTATTAGGGCAAATAGCAGTAGGAGTTGCAAGGGTGTATGAACACAAACAATTACTTGAATTAAAAAAAGAGAATTTAAGACTGGAAATACAAAAACTAAAATTAGAGTTGGGTAAGTAGTTTTAATAATTAAAAAAAAAATAAGTAAGATGAATAAAAAGGTAAAAAAGTTAAAAGAAAAAGTGAAGTTTTTGGGGTACGATATAGACTCTTTAAATGAAATAATCCAACAAATTGAACAAAAAAAACGAAGTAGAAAAAATATAGAAATGAAAGTAATGAGAGTTGTGATTACTGCAACATTGATAAGCCTTTCGTTAACTTATTTTTATACTGTATTCTTTAAATAAATGGAAAAATGGAAAGACCTAATAAAAAAGACTACGACTTTAACGATAACTTTGAAGCCGTTAGATTTGGTAGTAATATGATAAAGTATACAGACTATATTGAAAAGCAATTAAATATAGGTTTTGTTAGCGATAGTATTTTAGATTCAAACGACTTGACGGCTTACGCTAAATGGATAAAAGACAAATCGTATAGCAATAGACTAGATATGATACCAAGTGATTTAGAAAACTTTTATATGAGAAACCGAGAATCAATACTAAAACAATACACTTAGTATTATTGCTAATGGCTAGGCTATGATTAGTAGCAATTAGATTAACACTAATTTTAATAAATAAACAATGGATTTAGAAACAGAGATTTACCAGATATTAAGAAAACATAGATTAAGCTTAAAAAAGCGAGAAGAAGTAATAGTTGATTTACTTTACTTTATAAAAAAGCGTGATGAAGCTATTAATCATAGCCCTTGTTGTACGGAGTTGTGCGAACACGAAAACGAAACTTTGCACCAAGGAAATGGATTTATTTATAAGACTTGTACTGATTGTGGAGAAGATATTTAGCACAATTACTTACAACACATTGTGTATGGCAAGTAGCCAAAGCACAGACCAAAAAATTAAAACTAAATATTAATAGGCTATTTGCTATACATTTTGTTGTATGGCGTAGCGAACTTTAAAAGTTATGGATTACAAAATAACATACAAATACAAGGCAATAGAAAACGCAGTTCTTTTACAAGACCAACAAAACATATTAGCTGCGATTGGACAATTTTATGATGACCACGAAAAAGGTTGTGAAATATTAAAGATAGAGCAGTACTAATAATTTTTATTGCATACAACAAGCGTATATAACAACTTTTACACAAGCATGAAGCCAACAATCACCGTAGTTTATACTATAGAATATGTAATTGATTTTGCAGAGAATTACGGCTTCACAAAATGTAAGAAATGTTTTAACCTTAAAACAGGTCGCGAAATCCTCCAGCGCACAAACAGTAGGTGTATAGGCTATTATATAAACGGAAAATTCCGTTCACTTACTAAGTTAAAACAGCATTTAGTAAAACCTATTGAATACGACAGCCCTTTTTAACCAACACCCACCAACAAGCACCAACAGTTACCAACAGCAATAAATAATAGTTGCAGCTGGTAACTGTTTAAGTAAAAATAAGTTTCCATAAGTTTCTCGAACTAGCTAGCACTAACTAGCACTAACTCGAAAGCACTATTTTCTTTCGCCACATCTTAGCACCCTAAAGTAGTTAACCCCGAATCTCTAGGATGTCAAAAAGCGCATTAAATATCACCTTACAACGCCCCATACTGGACGGTGATAAATACAATGCGCTTTTTTCCTTTTCAAAATGTACCCCAACACCTTTAGGTAATGGTGATACCAAGTTTACCATTACCCAAATGAAACAACAAGTGTTAATATGGGTAAAAGAATTGAACACTAAAAAAGTACAACAGCTTTTCGGTAAACCAACACTTGAGGAAACAGTTACCAACATACATAGTTTTTTATACAACCATTACCAGTACAATGCTGATGGTTACGATCAAAACTTACGATCTCCAAAATGTTCATGGGCTAGTAGGTATGAGGGTATCGATTGTAAAAGTTATGCAACCACAGCAAGCGTATTGCTTTCTATTTTAAACATCAAGCATTACTTACGCCGCATAAAGCAGCCGTTTCACAAATTCCCAAACAAATACACCCATGTATATGTTAATGTACCTATTGACCAAAAAACAGGCTCATTAACAACACAAGGATATTATACTATAGATGGTACACTACGAACTATGCAAGAACCAGTACACACAAACCCAGACGATATATTTATGAATAACCAAATGCCCCATTATGCCTTAAACGGTTCAGGAATGACCGATGGTATTAACGATGATATTATTGAAATTGAAGGAACGGAAACCACAGAAACTACTGAAGATAGCGGTTGGTTAAGAGACACTTGGGGTAGTGTAAAAGATTATTTTAAGGATATAGATTTTGGAAGTTTTGTAAGCGGAATTTTCGGAGGTGGTGGAAACCCATGTATTTATGATGCAACAGTAGCCGAAAAAGAAACCAACGATATAAAACTATGGATTGAAGAAGCCGTTGCACAATTAGCTGTTTCTGCTTCCTTAAATCAATCCTCTCAAATATTAACCGAGCTATATTTCAGAATAGTCAACTTTTCATTTTACCGTAAATGGTCGTTTGCATTGGTAGAATGTGCAGCACCATTAGCAGCTGCTTTTGGTGATAGTATAGTAAATCAGGAGTTGCCAAATTGGTTTGCTCAAATAAATACAAAACTACAAGCCAAAGGAATTAGTTTACAGTTAAGCCCTGTTATGCGAATGACAGAAAGCCTTGAAACAGGTACGTATCACGATGCTATTTTCCCTGGTGCGTATGAACTGGAAACCATGAAAGTTACCTTAATTCCTTTTGAAAATACAGGTTCTAATACATCCACAGGAACTACAACAGGAACTACAGCAGGTACAACTTCACCAACAGGACAACAGGATAACGATCCGCCTAAAAAAGAAAGTAATACAGGTAAAATAGTTGGTGGTTTATTAGTAGCTACAGCAATAGGTGTAGGTATAAAAGCATATATGAACAAGCAAAAAAACAATAAACCAACCCCTGAAAATAAAGCAAAGTAATTATGAGTACACAAAATGCAAAAATAATAAATGGTAAAACATGGTGGCAACGTAACCGAATAAAAATATTTGGAGCGCTAGTTACAGGTGGGCCAGTAGCAGCTATTATGACGTTAGCACTTTCTTTTTTTGAAGAAGTAAATGCTGCACGAGCATACGCAATTGAGTTAACGGAAGAAGAAGAAGTTCTTTTGGATCATTATGTTGATACTAAGTTTATTCCTTTTTTCAACACATTAATGCAAATGGTTGATGGTGCTATTATTTCACAAACGCAACGATCAACAATTATCGCAAATCCAGTAATTACAAATGTAAATACAGTACGTAAGCAAATTGCCATACTAAAAAAGTGGTTAGCCCATACAACTCAATATCGTCCAAAAGGATATACAGGTAATATGATAATGGCTCGTAATGGTTTTGTAAACGAACAACTAGATGCTTTAGAAGCTGCAATAACCGAATATCTAGCATCTAGGAACGTAACAGCATTACCAACAAAGCAAGTTATATATATCGATTCTGAAAGAGAAACTTTTGGTATGGAATATACATGGTCTACAAGAGGTATTACAACAACCTATGCGAAATTAGATGAAGCAACCATAGTAGAGGATTTGTCTTCTGATCCTGTTGAAATAGTAATCCCTGATACTGTAATTGATGCTATAGAAACAGCTACGGGAGGTACAACAACAACCAACACTAACCAACAACCAGCAAACAGTCAGCCACCAGCAAAAAGCAGTAGCAATATATTTTGGAAGCTATTAGCCGTTGCTGGGATAAGTTTTGCAATTGCAAAATCAACTGGGAAATCTAGTAAGTAATTAATAATTAAATATAAATAAATGAAGTTCAAAAAACCAAACACAAAAACCGCAACCAGTGCCTTAGCATTAGGAGGTGGTGCAGTAGTTGGCGGTTCATTGTCTAAGGGAGTGAACAGCTATTTACCAGAAGGAAAATCCGCAAAAATGGCGTCTAAGGTTGCTATTGCAGCGGCAGCATTTATTGCTGTATCAGCAATTTCAACAAACGATGTTGGAAGTCAAGCTTTAAAAGGTGGGCTTTTAGGAATTGGAGCTGAAAAAGCTATTGGAGCAATCCAAGATTTTGCAAAAACAACAGATTTAGCAACTGAAGATTCAACGGATAAGCCAATGGTGAAATTCGCGCAAGAAGCTTTAGGCTTAAAAGGTGATTGTGGATGCACTACAGCACCAGCACAACGTATTGCATCATTAAACTATGCAGTTCGTCCAATTCGCGCAAGGCAAACAATCAACATGGTTGAAACTGCATCAAATTCATTTAGTGCAGCATCTTTATTATAAAAATAAGAGAGTAAAAAAATATTTCAAAAAAAAATTAAAAAAATTTAAAAAAAATACAATGCAAGAAACAGAAAGAGAAGTAGTAGCAGCAGCAATAATTAAAAATTTGAATGAAAAATCTGTAAGTCATTTAGATTTAAACTTTAAGGGTAATAACCCTCCAAAGTTAGTGCCTTTTGTGCATTATGTAACTGCTAAAATTGAAGGTAAAACGGTAAAGTTTATCGACAATAAAGCTAAAAAAGTAGGTATGCAGTCGTTTGATAAAAACGGATTAGCAAAAGGAAAGCCGTTTATCATTGCTTCAGTAGCATTGTTATATGGAGTTATAGGTACACCAACTGCTAATGATGATTCAGCAATAGTTGATTTTGATACAGCTGCTCCTGAAGCATTAATTAACGGAGATTTTAAAATTGAACAAGATGGTAGACCAACCGTATTGGAATTACCGTTGGATGTAATGCACAACCCTAATCCAACTAACACAACTTTAGACAGAGAGTTTAAAGTAAACAGTTATCCAGTATTAAAAGCTGAAGATACGTTAGAAATGACAGCTGAATTACCAGCTACTTTGGCTGGTGGTTCAGATCACTATGCTAAAGTACTTTTAAGAGGTTACTTCTTAGCAAACTAAAACGCAATAGTATTTAGTACAAATTTTAAAAAGCCTTTCCAGTTTAAGGAAAGGCTTTTTTAATTAAAAAACTCATTTCATAATGGAATTTACAACAACAAATATAACGTTACCTACGGGTAGTACATCTGAACTTATAGATATTGCAATAAACAACAGTAAAGGTGTTGTGGTAGGTGCTTTTATAAGTTTTGCTGATAAAACAAAATTACCAGCAGCCTTAGTTAGAGGTACTTTAAAAGATAGTAACGGAAATGACCTTATTTCCGCTTTAGATGTAAAGGAATACGAACGTAGATCAGGTGGTACTACAATCGGTAGCATGATTTCTCCTTTACGTATTGAGGACAAAGTGTTAGAATTTAAACTTACAACCGATACTGCACCAGCTGTCGACGTTGTAATGGATCTTGTTTTAACGCATGAAAGAAAAGATTGTCCTAATGTATAAGTCTACTTTAAAAAAGAAGCCTTTAAACAAACCTTCACAGGATGTTTTGGAACAAGTTACGCAGATTACTATTTATAATGACGGTGAAGTAGATGTTGTTATTATGGGTAGAACTGTAACACCTGACGATAATCCTTTTGTTGTTCCTAGTGATGGTACGTATTCCGATTTTGAATTAGCTGAAATTGAATTTCCAAACGGAACGCCAGCTAATAACAAAGTGAATATTATTTATAAAAAAGTAATACTTCCTAAAGCAAACAATACACCAACTAACTGCAACAACTAAAATGGATCATACGCTAAAATATATCATACACGAAGTAACTACAAAAGCCAAAAACGGTATTGCAGTTAAAAATAACTTTTCAGGAGAATGGGAAGTTAATTTTGCAACGTTTTCAGACCTTAAAGCACAAGGTATTGATTCTGTTGAAGCTAAGTTGTCGGATATTATTAGTAACACACGTAACGAGCTTACGTTGTATTTAAAGCGTAAAAACGGTTCATCTACTGACTTCAGAAAAGATGTAGCCAAACAACCAATAAAGGCGATATTAAAACCGCTTAATAATACTAACGTGGAAGTTAGCCAAAATGTAGTTCAAGCATCGGCAGTTAATAGCGTTGATGCTGCTACATTAAGCCAACAACCACCAACATCACAACCAAATATGGCTCCGAACCAAGAACAACCAAATGGATTACAAGGCATGTTAAATGGAGGTTTAAATATGGCTGTAGTTGAAAATTATTCAAAAGCCCAACAACTTGAACCAACAGTACAACGATTACAAAAAACTGAATTAACAAATGAAACTTTAGTAGCTACAGTCAATCGTTTAGAACTGGCTGCACTACAAAAGGATTTTCAAATAAAAACACTTGAAAAGGATTTAGCTGATGAAAGAGCCAAACCGAAAAAAGTTTTTTCTGATGAAGTTGTAAAACAGGGTGCGCCAATATTAGGGCAAATTTTGGAAGTGCTATCTGCTAAATCAGGAGCAGCGGCATTAAATGGAGTAGCACAACCACCACAGGAGCAATTTTCAGAAATCAAAACAGCTTTGTTAGGTTTAATAAAAGATGAACGTTTTACGGATGGTCATTGTCAATTACTCCTTGATATAAATAACAAATCAATTGAAAGCCCTGAAGACTTTGAAAAAATAAAAGAATTAGCACAAACAACTTAAAAAAAAATTAAAATGGCAACTTCCTCATTAAACGATTTAAAAATACCATACAAAACTGCTTACGAATTACAAGATAAAAGAGCAGCAATTGAAGCAATTATGAACGCTGATGCAGTAACAGCAGACAAAGTAAAGCAAATTTTAACAAGTCCTAAAGCAAAAAACTTGCTAGTAAATAATTGGCTTTTAATTAAAATGAAATTGTAATCCTCTTAACCCCTTTAACCCCAAAATAAACCAACCCAATGAGTGAAATAGTAACCAAAACAAAAAATAAAATTACCAAAATTGCTAAAAGTGATAGTGCTAAAAAGGCAATTGAAAAAACAGGAAACGTAGTTACTAATCCATTGTTTTTAAAAGTAGCATTAGGTTGTGTTTTACTATACGGTGGTTATAAAGTAGTTAAATCAATCACTAATAAAATTACAGGTGATGATATTGATGATAATGTAGGAGGAACAGGTGGCGATTATCCTAAAGCTACCATTACAAATACGCAAGCAAACAATTACGCACAGCAGTTATTAGATGCGTGTAATAGTATGTTTCCTATGTATGGTACTGACGATGAACTCATTTTATCGGTGTTTAAAAAATTCAAACACCCCGACGATTTTATTAAGGTTTTTCACGCCTTTGGATTGAAAGATTATAACGGATATAATTCTCCTCCAACAGGTATATTTAGTGCGCTAGATAGTTATGAAAAGCGAAATCTTGTTCATTGGTTAAAATCGGAATTGGATGATAGTCAAGGTGAGCCAGTTTATACGCTTGTTAAGTCAGTAATTGAAAGTGCTGGATTCGCATATTAATAAACCCCGATAAATCATAATATGAGTTTTATAACAGATGTCAACCCATACGCCAAAACAATCCAAGTTTCCAGAGATACTGATCCTAATGCTACTGGTGGTATTGTTAATCCTTTTACGAATGTTTCAACAGTAATTGTCGATCAGGATAATTTAC
>Ga0209292_1001953_pt1 | contig 24554 bp, 22 predicted proteins | sample GOMGulsemesocosm_2_FD_184634 | JGI IMG/M metagenome (GOLD analysis project Ga0209292, IMG submission 184634) | Methane-oxidizing microbial communities from mesocosms in the Gulf of Mexico - GOM9C Gulf of Mexico (SPAdes) (version 2) | ecosystem: Environmental > Aquatic > Marine > Cold seeps... | reverse complement strand
TTGCTAGTACATCAAAAACACATATCCTCTCCTTTAAATATTTTGCAACATTTAGGCGGATTTGAAATCGCTGCTTTAGTTGGGGCATATCTTTTTGCAGCTCAACAAGGAATTTCAATATTAATTGATGGCTTTATTAGCAGTGTTGCGGCATTATTAGCGGTTAAAATTAATTCTCAAATTCAGCAATGGTTTTTTTTCGCGCATCAATCACAAGAAAAAGGCCACCAGCTTGTTTTAGAATATTTAAAAGCAAAGCCATTATTGGATTTAAATATGCGATTAGGTGAGGGTAGTGGCGCGGTTACGGCTGTACCATTATTACAAATGGCATGTGACTTACATAATAAAATGGCAACATTTGAGCAAGCTAAAATTACAGTAAATTAAAATAATTATAAAAGGTAAAGAGTAAATGATTGGGCATATTGAAAGTTATGATGAAGAATTACAAACTGGCGCGATTAAATGCGAAGAAGATTTTTTTGAATTTCACATAGATGACTGGGAGTCAGATGTCTCGCCTAAAGTAGGTGATGATGTTGACTTTATGCCAGAAGAAGATGGAAGTGCGACAAGTGTAGGGCCAGTTGGAGCCTATTTACAAGATATTCGTGCTGTAAAAAATCATTATATAGCGGGTGCTTTAGGGCTTATTTTAGGTCTTGTTGGAATGCATCGTTTTTATTTAGGCTTTTACTGGCTAGGAATTATGCAAATAGCAGTTACTTATTTAAGTGGTGGTTATGGTGTGGTTTGGGGTGTAGTTGAAGGTGTTTTATTATTAACAGGACATATGCATAAAGATGCAAAAGGTCGTCCTTTAAAATAAGGTAGTGGGCTAAAGGTGTAGCTTTAACACATACTTATTATTCATAGCCTTTTGGGGCGCAGGTTTTAACCTGCATTCTTTAATACAAGAGCAGGCTAAAGCCTGCGCCCCAATAATGGATAAATTGTTAAAGATGCGTGTAAATTATGCATTTTTTTAGAAAATCATCCCCATTGTAATGAACTCCTTCCTACTAGCATTCCAGCTTTTAACTATTATCCCCATTTCACATAGCTACATTGCCAGTGACAAGCAGCTAGGTTATTCAAGTCTCTATTATCCCCTTATTGGTTTATTTATTGGCGTTGTTCTAGCCATTACCTCGGTAGCTTTAGCAAGTATTCCTGTACAAATTCAGGCAGTAGTTATTTTAATGCTATGGGTGCTGCTAACAGGAGGATTACATCTTGATGGACTTGCTGACTGTGCAGATGCATGGGTTGGTGGTTTAGCAAGTAAACAGCGTAGTTTGGAGATAATGAAAGACCCAGCATCAGGGCCAATAGCCGTTGTTATTTTGATTTTAGTTTTGTTATTAAAATGGACCATTATCAATCATTTATTAGAACAGCAGAATTATATAACTTTGCTGATAACACCGATGTTAGGGAGGCTTTCTATTCTACTTCTTATGCTCTCAACTAATTACATTAGAACTGGAGGAATGGCTGAAAAACTGGTTGAAAATTTACCACGACCCAGTGCATATCTTTTATCTTCAGTTTGTATAGTAATCGGTCTTTATTATCTTGGAGTGTTAGCTATTGGGTTTATGTTATTAATCTTATTTCTTATTGCATACCAAGCTAAAAATAGACTGGGAGGTGTAACAGGTGATGTCTATGGAGCAGCGGTTGAACTGGTTGAAGTTGGTGTTTTATTGGGGGCAATAATATGAGTCAGCATAAGTTTAATGAAGCTGAGCTAGCGGGAGTATATAAAGCAATCGCTGAACGTAGAGATATGCGCCATTTTTTACCAGATGCTGTAGATCCTGATGTTTTAAAAAAGCTATTACAAGCAGCACACCAAGCGGGGAGTGTAGGGCTTATGCAGCCTTGGCGTTTTATTCGAATTACAGATAAACAACGCCGTAGCCAAATATATCAAATTGTTGATCAAGAAAGAAAAAAGACAGCTCAAGCTTTAGCTGAACGTGAAGATGAATTTATGAAGCTTAAAGTTGAAGGTATCAGGGAATGTGCTGAGTTAATTGTTGTTGCCTTACCTGATAAGCGAGAGCAGCATATTTTTGGAAGAAGAACATTACCAGAAATGGATTTAGCATCCACAGCTTGTGCAATACAAAATATGTGGTTGGCAGCCAGAGCAGAAGGCTTGGGCATGGGCTGGGTTTCATTATTTGATCCAGCTACATTAGCTGAATTATTAAAAATGCCTAAAGGCAGTCGTCCTATCGCCATTTTATGTTTAGGGCATGTGGCTGAGTTTTATCCCCAGCCAATGTTAGAAATAGAAAACTGGACTAAAGCTAGACCCTTAGATGATTTCTTATCTGAGAATGAATGGTAAATAGTTTCTGATATTAAGGTTCTATATCTGTTTCCTGTTATTTAGAAAATAGATGTTTTAATGAGCCCCTAGTTTAAGGTATGTATTTTAATTAATTATTTCGATACGTTTAACATAAGAAAAAGTACGTTCAGCATATAAATGCAAGTGGGAATCGTTTTCAATAAGCGCTATTATTATCAAAACACCAACTGTTGTTGGGGATGAGCAACAATAGTTGATTTTAAGCGCAATCATTGGAAATTTTACCTTATGAAATATATTTACACTAAGCCTCCTATGGGGCGTAAACAACTTGCTTATTCCATAACGCTTGCTATAGCTGTTATTGGAAGTCAAGCCGCATTGGCTGAAGATGAGTTGGCGTATCAATTATCTCCACTTGATGTAATTGCTAACCCTGTTATTGAAGAAAACCATCTTGATTTATATTCAAGTATTTCATCAGTTATTACTGAAGATCAGCTTAGAGATCAAAATGCTTTAGATTTAGCATCTGCACTTCGTCGTACCCCAGGAGTACAAATTACAAGGTTTAATCCTGTAGGCACGTTTAGTGGAGATGGTGGCGATGGTGTTTTTATTCGGGGTATGGGGACTAGTCGTCCAGGTAGTGAGATTAAAACTTATGTAGATGGTGTACCTTTATATATGGGCGTTTGGGGGCATCCTGTTCTTGATATGTTGCCGATTAACGGTATGGAATCAATAACTGTTTACAAAGGGCCTCAACCACAAATAAATGGTAATAATTTTTCATCAATTAATTTAACCACTAAGCGCGCTGTTGAAGATGGGCTTCATGGTAGTGTAAAAGTTTCTGGTGGTATTTATGGCACCATTATTGAGCAAGCTGATATTGCTGGAAAGTATGGAGATTTAGACTTTTCTTTAGCTCAAGGTTATGCAACTTCTGATGGTCACCGAGACAATTCAGATGGTGAGTTAAAAAATGTTATGGGTAGTATAAATTACCAATTAAATACTAACTGGTCAGTTGGTGCGAGCTTTATATATAGCAATAATGAAGCAAGTGATCCTGGTGCAAATACAGCAACCATTAAACCCGTCGCAAAATATACCAGTGAAGCTGGTGTGGTCTCAGTAAGCTTATCTCATGAATATGAAAGCTTTCGTGGTGACCTAAAACTTTATACAACGCAAGGAGAAGGGAATTGGTATAAGCATCCTGCTAGTGAATTTAACCCAACGATAACCGATACTTTGAGTTCTTTTGAAACCTATGGTTTAAGTTGGCAAGAACAGTTAAATCTATGGGATGGTGGAACTATTACAGTTGGTGTTGATAGTGACTGGTTAAAAGGAGACGTTGAAGATACTGTTGGATTAGCGGCTTTTCAAGGGCATTATGAAACGCCAACGTTTCGTTTAACTTCTCCTTACTTATCAATAACACAAGCATTTGATCTTAATGATACGTGGTCAATAGTTCCTTCAGCAGGTATTCGTTACTACAATCATAGTGAGTTTGATGAACAAATCAGTCCTCATGCCGGTATTTCATTGGTTTCAGAGAAATTAACTGTGTATGCAAATATATCTAGAGGCATCAATTACCCAGGATTAGAAGCTGCTACATTATCTAAATTTATCCCTCTATTAGGGAATACTTGGAAAAACCTATCTCCAGAGCAAGTAGAACATGGTGAAATCGGTTTCAAAGCAACGCCGTTTGAGATGACACAAATAGATGTAAGTTTTTTTAATGATAGAATTAAAAACCGCTATGTTTTTGATACAACTAATTTTCCAAATTTATTCTTTAAAAATTTTGGTACCTACACTATGCGAGGCTTTGAAGTATCAGTTCAACAAGGTATTACTGATGACTGGAGTGTGTTTGGTAGTTTGACTATGTTAGACCCAAGTATTGACAACCTTCCATACGTGCCTAAAACAGCAGTATCTGGCGGGATAAATGGAAAAATTGAGAAGATTCGTTTAGCAATTGATGCGCAGTACCAGTCAGAAACGATGACATTAAATAACGCATCTAGAAAGAATACTAATGAGAGTGGGGCGAGTGTTAGTTCTTTAATCGTTCTAAATGCTAGAGCGGGTTACCCTATTCCTGAGCTAGGAGAGAAGGGTGAGGTATTTATCTCTGGTGAAAATCTTTTAGATCGTGATTATGAATATCGTCCAGGCTATAAAATGCCAGGTATTTGGGGGCAAATAGGCATATCTGCTAGCTTCTAAGTTCTCTTTTATCCATCCTGCAGTTAATTATTTTCTGTAGGGTGGATAAATATCTATTTCCCCTTCCTAAAAAAATCTATTTCTTTAGGTTTTCTGTTACCAAGAGATAAATCAATTGATATTATCAAATCAGCCTTTATGATTAACATCATTTTTAAAATCAATTTATTGATTACCTTGTTATTTGTTGTAAGTGGATGTAGCAAGCAGCACTTAAGGAATGGTGATCTTCCACAAGATTCCATATTAATACATGCTAAAGAATTTTTTGATGGTTATAAAATTATCAAAAATAGGTCGATATTGATAGTTGACGGAAAAATTGCCCAAATTGATACCCCAGAAGCGTTTAAAACAGGAGTAAGCCGAGTTATTAATTTAGGTGATGCAACTGTTTTGCCTGGAATTATAGAGTTACATGCTCACTTAAAGTATAAAAATGTTCCTGCACAAACCGTTTTAAGACATGGCATTACGACTATCCGAGATTTAGGTGGCCCTGTGCATCAAGCAGTTGGTGGAAAGGGTGGTTTACGGGTACTCACTTCGGGCCCAATAATTACGGCTGTAGGTGGTTATCCTATTCCTAGTTTAGGTTCAAAGAATATTGCTATTGCGGTTGCAACAGAACAAGAGGCGAGACAAGCAGTTCAGCGATTAGTTAAAGGCGGAGCTGTTGTTATTAAAATTGCTTTGGAACCTAGCGGTGAGTTAGGTGCGCCATGGTCTAGTCATCATGGACATGGACAGCAACATAAGGTTATTCACAAAACACACAAACATCATAAAAAACTGCCCTCATTATGGCCATTGCTCTCAACAGACATAGTAAAAGCTATTGTTGATGAGGCGCATAAACTAAACAGGAAAGTTACCGCACATATTGGTGAGGAAAAAGGTGCTGAAATTGCTATCAATGCTGGTGTAGATGAATGGGCACATCTTCCTTGTGCAAAAATACCTGTTCCTTTGTTGAAAAAAGCAGTTAAGCAAAAAATTAAAATAGTAACGACTCTCGATACGTTATCTAAATGTTCTGGGATTTTGAAAAATGTTGAGGTTTTGACCGATTTGGGTGCTGATTTTTTATATGGTGCTGAAATTGCTCACCCAGATATCCCCTGGGGAGTTGATGGTCAAGAACTTATGTATATGAAGCATAAAATGAAAATGTCAGCATTAGAGGTTTTATCCACAGCCACCGCAAAAGCAGGGCAACATTTAAATATACCAATGCTAGGCACATTACAGGTAGGTGCTCCTGCAGATATTATTGCAGTTAAAGGTAATGCTTTAGAAAACTTTAAATATTTAGAGCATCCTGATTTGGTTATTTCTGGTGGAAAAATAGTTGTTAATAATTTTGTGCAAACAGACGGAAGATAAGGCTTATGACAAGCCAAATAATATTTTAGCCCAAATCATAACAACGCTGATTACTAATGCTTTCAGGCGTATCATTAAATGGATATGATTATCCTTAAAATGTAGGCAAAAGAGAATAAACAATATACTATGACACATCCCAAATCATTCTGATTCTGGACATAAATCTAAATTTTAGGAATTAACATGAAAGAAATTACAGTTGATAGCAACCCAAGTGAAGCACTTTTAAAAGAAATGGGTGCTGCTTACTGGCCAACATGGGAAAAAGAAGTATCTGTATTCCCATGGGAATTCGTTACTACAGAGACAGCTCTTATTTTAGAAGGTGAGTGTGAAATGACACCTGAAGATGGTAGTCCAGCCGTAACTTTTAAAGCGGGTGACTTAGTCGTATTTCCATTAGGTTTTAAAGGCTCTTGGGAAGTGAAAAAACCACTTAAAAAACGCTTCAAACATGACGGCGGTAATTTTGTTAAGTGTGCTTTTAACCGAGTGAAAAGAATATCAAACTTCATTAAATCATTTGGTAAATAAAGATCATTTCCATTAATGTATTGATATTATCAAATTTGCTATAGAGCACATCATTTGCCCTAGTGATAATCGCTAATCAATTTCCTGGTTACGAATAAGCCTCAGTCAATACTTAATCTATAAAAATCTTGCTTTTAGCCCCCTTCATAGGGTTGGGTGAGGAAAAAAATCATTTTTTATCTTTTTGTAATAACAAAAGAGATTGATTTTAATTCTCCCCACCGAACCCAGCAAGGGAGGGCTAAGAAAAAGCCATATATCCTCGACTTTTAGCTGTAACTCATGGGGGCTAATTTATGAATGTGTCCGCTCAAGTTAATACACATAAATTGATTTTTCAAGAACGGATCTTTATCTATTATTGTTAGTTATAACGATTTACCATTTTACTTAATGGAATTGCTGTAATTTTACCTGCATGTCCTGCACTACCAAAAGCTTCATAGCGTGACTGACAAAGGGCTTGCATTGCATCTCTGGCTGCTTTGTAAATCTTACGTGAATCTAGTTCTGCTACATTTTCCTGTTGAGCTATAAATTGGCGAATAGCCCCTGTTGAAGCCATGCGTAAGTCAGTATCAATATTTACTTTTCTAACACCATATTTAATACCTTCAACAATTTCATTAACAGGTACGCCATAGGTTTGTGGAATTTCTCCACCATGCTCATTGATGGTTTTTAACCAATCTTGAGGAACTGAGCTTGAGCCGTGCATAACAAAGTGTGTATTGGGCAATTTCTGTTGTAAAGTTTTTAATAGATCTATCACTAATACTTCACCCGTTGGCGGTTTGCTAAATTTATAGGCACCATGACTTGTTCCAATAGCAACAGCTAAAGCATCGACTTGTGTTTGCTTAACAAATTCAACCGCTTCATCTGGGTCTGTTAATAATTTGCTTTTCTTTGCTACATTTTCTAATGAACCTAAGCAACCAATTTCACCTTCAACCGATACGCCGCAAGCATGTGCCATATCAACAACGGTACGGGTCACTTTTACATTATATTCAAATGTAGAAGGTGTTTTCATATCTTCTAATAAAGAACCATCCATCATCACTGAGCTAAAACCTGATTGAATGGCTTGTGCGCATATTGTGGGTGATGGGCCGTGGTCTCGATGCATTACGACGGGGATATGTGGGTATTGCTCTACTGCAGCAAGAATTAAATGACGTAAAAATACTTCGCCTGCATATTTATTTGCACCCGCAGAACCTTGAATAATAACAGGGCTGTTACAGGCATCTGCTGCTTGCATAATTGCTTGGACTTGTTCCATATTACTCGCATTAAATGCGGGAACGGCAAAGCTATGTTCTGCTGCATAATCCAAAAGTTGTCGTAGAGAAACTAACGCCATTATTGCTACTCCTTAGTTGATTTTTGGCTCTACCATATCACTAACGTGGATTAATTTAAATGATTGCTGACGCGAGTTGCTAACAGGGTATTAGAAGGAGCAGAGGCAGGATAAAGAAAACCAGAGAAGATGATTCTCCTCTGGTTTTCTTTAATTAGAGCTTATTTAAAGTTGTTTACTACAACCTTGCCGCCAGAAATAACTAAATCTGGGTATTCAAGAGGTTTAAATTTTACAAAAGGATTACCTTTTACAGCAATAATATCGGCTGGAGCGCCTTCAGTTAAAGTACCTAATCCTGGAATACCTAAGTTTTCACCCGCTTTTGATGTTGCAGCTCTGAAAACATTAAGAACATCATTAAAATCAATGCTTTCACCACTAGTTAAATGTAGTATGCGATGCATTTCTTCAGCATTAATTCCCCATGGCACATCGTTATGACCAATTTCTGAGCCATAAATAAAGTCAGCTCCTTTATGTGTCAGAATATGAGTATTAACATCTATACCATGACAAGCAGAAAGAGTATCTAATGTTGTTACCATTTTAACTTCTTGGTCTACTGCTCTTTGTAATAAGGCAGGATCAATTGCAGCACAAGGTATATGAGTAAACTCATCTACGCCAGCTTCTAATGCGCGTTCAACCCCTGTATTTTCACCAACATGAGCAGTAACTTTTAAACCTAGGTTATGAGCTTGGTCAACAATGGCATTAACAGTTTCTTGGTTCATTATTGGCCATGGTGTATCAGAACCTGTGTCATGTCCATGTCCGCCAGCTGACCAAGGAGCTCCATGTTCACCGCCTGGCTCTAAAGCAACTTTAATCACAACGGCTCCAGCTTCTGCGAAATGGTTGACTAAATGGATGCCTTCTTCTGGAGTATCTGCTTCAAATGCAACAATATCAGTCGCATGATGACTATCTCCATCACCGCCACCAAATAGGTTGTTTGGATAGCCGCCAGTTGCTTGAAGAATAGGGCCCGAACTTAATAAGCGTAATTCACCTCTTCCACCTTCTGGGAAATGAAGTGCTCCACCTGTATCGCGAACAGTAGTTACACCATGTTTAAGTACAACATCTTTAGATACATTTTGAAAAGTAACGTGTGCATGGGATTCAATAAATCCTGGCAAAATAGTGGAATCGCCTAAATCCATTTCTTTTGCACAAAGGCCGTCAAACTCATTAACAGTACCAACTTGTTTGATTTTTCCACGTTTGATCATGACAGATGCATCGGTATATAACATGTCACCATCAAAAACTCTTGCTGCCTTATAGACGCGACATTTTTGTGTATCGTCAGCTAGAGCGTTAAAACTTAATGCTTGGCTTGCTAAAATCGAGGCCAATATTAAATTAGGTTTAAAAAAGGAATGATTGTTTTTCATTAGCTATTCTCAGTTTACTTCAATGTAAATTGATAGCCCCCTCAACTATCCCAAATGTTATAAAAGTTTAGTTTCATAACGGATAAAGATGGTAACTGATAATAAGAATTGATCCTATCTGCATTTGTATGCTAAAAGTATTAATTTGTATGCTAAAAGTATTGGGGTAGAAGGTTTTTATAAAAAACTTTCTATCCTAGAGTCTAATAATTAGGAATATATGAATTTAGCTTTGTACTATGCTTAATGTCTAGATTGGCTTTTTAGGTTGCCATAATTTCTCCAGTTTTTTCTAAAATTAAATATGAAACGAAATCAAGAAAATAGAAGAAGGTGGAGTATAAATACAGCTGATTTAAATATGCAGCAACACTCTAATTATTTAAAGCAGGCATTGCCTAAAGATGCGGGGATGGGGTATTCCAATTTTTTTAAATTGGGACAAGATCTCAATTATATTGAAACTAACTATAAGCCTGAAAAAGATTTGAGCTTATTAAGTCAAATAGATAATGCAGAGCCAAGGATAGTGGTCTCTTTAGGAATTAAAGGACGTTCTAGATTTGTTGCTAACAAAGGGGATGAAGTTTTTTTTAATGAAGGATATACAACGATAACTAGTTTTAATTCCTGCTTAGGAGAACGCCAATACGAGGCTGGAGAGGACCTTTTACAATTGCGCTTTTCACTTTCAAAAGAATATTTAAGTCGGTATTTTGGTGAAAATGAATCCGCAGCTTTTTTTAAAAAAGAGGGGGTTTATAATTTAAGTTATCAACCCATAACTCCCCAAGGGTTGTTATCTGTCCAACAGTTATTAGAAAATAATAGCCCAAGGGAAACGCAAGATATTTTTATGCATGGACAAGCTTTGTCCTTATTGGCATCAGAGTTAAGTCCCTTATTTAACAGTGATAAAGCAAAGTTAGAAAAATATAATCAGCTTGATAAGGAAATAGCTAAGACAGCGAGGGATATTTTATATACTGAATATAAAACCCCACCTTCTGTCGAGCTGTTGTCAAAACGAGCAGGGACAAATCAGCTTAAATTAAAAAAACTGTTCCATCATTTTTTTAATACTACGCCTTATGGGCTTTTATTAGAGATACGGATGAATATTGCGTATCAATTATTAGAATCTTCTCAGTGTCATGTAAGTATTGCTGCTGACCATGTTGGATATCGTCATGCCAGTAATTTTAGTGCAGCATTCGTCAAGTTTTTTGGTATATCACCAAAGCTAGTCTCTCGGAAATATCAGAATAAATAATAAATTAGTTTTTTTGTAACATTTTTATACCTAGCAACGTATTAGGGTTTTAAATGAAAAATGGACAAAAACTATGAAATTCAGATTAATACTAATACTTCCTATTTTACTTTCAGCAACTCAAGTCTTTGCCGACCAAATGAGACGGTATGAAGTTTCTATTACTAATACGACTAAGGGACAAACCTTTACGCCTCAACTTGTTACTACGCACACCAAAGCAATAAGTTTATTTACACTTGGGGAGCCTGCGAGTATGGCATTAGAGTTGTTAGCAGAAGGTGGCGATACCGCTCCACTAACTGCTGATATACAAAGTATGCCAGCTAAAGTGGGAGAGGTTGTAACTGTTCCAGGGCTTTTAGAACCTGGGCAGACCACAATATTTGAGATTAATGGGAATAATAAACACCATTTCTTAAGTATTGCTGCGATGTTGTTACCTACTAATGATACTTTTGTTGGGCTTTCATCGGTGAAGCTACCTAAGGAAGAAACGGTTTCTTATTTTGCGCTTGCTTACGATGCTGGGACTGAAAAAAATGATCAAAACTGTGCTCATATTCCTGGGCCTCATTGTGGAGGAGCTGGTGAGCCTCATTCGATGATGAGCAATATGGATGAAGGTTTTGTTTATATAGGTAACGGGTTTCATGATTTAGGGGATATGGATGCTGAGGGAAATGTTATTTTGAGCCCTGTTATGTATGACTGGAATAATGCTGTTGCTCTAGTTACTATAAAAAGGATTGATTGAATTTAATTAACAGTTGATAGGGAATCTTTGGAATGATCACACACATATTCATTTAGAAGCTGTGTGTGATTATCTTTTATGGCAGATATAGATAATGATGAACAGCGCTGGTCTCAGTTGATGAATCAAGCGCAGCAAGGGAATGAAGAATGTTATGCAACATTACTTGAGGAGCTCGGTGATGTTATTGCAGCATTTTTAAATACACGATTTGGTCCTATTGACCTGATTGAGGATTGTGTACAAGAGTGTCTTATATCAATTCATTCTGCTCGTCATACCTACGATACTAAGCGATTATTTCGTCCTTGGTTTTTTGCAATAGTTCGTAATCGAACTATTGATCTGCTGCGCAGTCAGAAATGCTATAAATCTGCATTAGAAAAAAATATAGCAGAACAAGTAGAATACTCTGCAATGTCTATTGAGGATGAAATTAACAAAAGTATGGTTTTTTCAATGCTACCACCCAATTATCGTGATGTTCTATTATTAACTAAAGTATCAGGGTTTAGTACTGCAGAGGTAGCAAAAAAACTGGGGATATCAGAAGCATCAGTAAGAGTACGCATACACCGTGGAATTAAAGAAACACGAAGAATATTACAGATTGAGCAGGTTGAAAAGTGACTCAGCGTAGTCGGATAGATTTAATTAATAACCTAAGCTCTAACTTACTCCCCGTAAGTCAACGAAGCAATATATTGGTACCTGGTTTTTTATGGTTTAGTATCAGTTGGCTATATGTCGTTGCTTTAAGTTTATATCTAGGGCCGTTACGAGTAGGTGCTTTAAATGCACTTATTACTAATCCTCAATTCGTTTTTGAATCTTTTGTTGGATTAGTCTCTGGCGCATTGTTTTGTACTATCGCATTTCAAGAGTCTATCCCTGGTTTACATCGCAAATGGCTAGTTCAATTAAGTTTTCTGGTAGCTTTAATATGGGTTGCTTGTTATACCGTAGGCTTATCATTTCCTGCTGTCGACCCTTCTATAATAGGTAAAAGAGCGCATTGTGTACTTGAGGCCTATTTATATAGTATGCCTCCAATGTTGGTAGGCTATTTATTAATTTATAAACGTTTTCCTGTGGATACAATACGAGCGGGATTGTTTATTGGGATAAGTGCAGGAATGCTCCCAGCATTATTTATGCAGATTTCATGTATGTATGATCCTCTACACATTCTTACCCATCATCTTGGGCCAGCATTGGTCGTTATTATTTCGGGGGCGGTATTAGGGATGGTTTTTAGAAAAAGGTAGAGGTGTTGTTAATGCTTTAAAACTCACTCGCTATTGAATAGGGGCGCTGGCTTTAGCCTGCTTTTTCGCTAAAGAATGCAGGCTAAAGCCAGCGCCCCAAAACTATGACTGACCCCAACTAGAAACCTTTGTACCTGCGAATTTACAGCTTAAACTTATTGGCATGGTTAATATAATTTCGGCCATTAATATCTTCTGATCCTTCTCCTTTAAGCACTGCAACAATATCCTTAATAACAATATCTTCTTCTTGATGGTAGGAGTGTTCAGCTATACCACCCACAACACTACTTGCATCAACAAGGACTACTTTGGCTGGGATTTCATGTGGTTTATTGGGGCCATCATGACCAAGGCGGTCGGGATTGCCTTTGGTAAAGTCAGATGTTTTTAGTGCTAAATCACCACTATTGAAATAGACAGTAATACGTTGAGCTAAATGGGCTAATTTAGCCAGTTTATAATCATACTCAAATGCATCATTATCTTCATCGGCGGCAGTTAGAATAATCTCATCAAAAATACGCGTTAGAGATGCCCCTTCTGCTATTTTTTGTGCTTGTTGAAGGGCGTGGCGTAATACATAATTTCCCATGCTGTGAGCGATTAGATGTACTTTTTGATTGCAAACCTCATTAGGTTTACAGTCTTTAAAGAAGCTAGAAAGTTTCATTAGTCCTCTAGCAAAGGCATAACCAGAGGCTTGTGCATCATGACGATCATTGAAGTAGTTAGTTACTTTGCCATCAGAAGGCCAAGAAAATACAAAGACATTGGGTTTATAGTCTTTTTCTGCATACTTCTCTGCCATTGTTGCTGCAGATTCTATTGCTTCAGCAAAGGTGACATTAAAACCATGAATAAAAATCAGAGAATCGACTTGGTTCTTTCTCATATCCTTTCTTAGGTTATTAAAAAGCTCTTGTGAACCCTGTTTGGGATTGTTGGGTAAGACTTTGATGCTAGATTTATCAATGTCACCATCAATTACATTAGCTAATCCAAATCTAACATCACCAAGATCATCACGAGAAAAGCCGCTACCAAAATTAGTTGGCTTTTTTTTGTTCGGTTTGCGATTAGTTGCGAAATATACAGTTGTTTTAGTCATTTTGCTTTCTCCTTACCAAATAAAAACTCAATTCCAGTCTAACATATTTTTCCATGCTGACTTTGTTTTGAAAAATCAAAGTTGTTGATCGATTTCATATTAGTATTTAATTATTTAGTCGGGCGTAAAACTAGGCTTAAATAGGTTAAACTAAGCTAAAGTAATATCATATAAGTCTTAACCGATGATAGAAGGTAGTATCATGCAAAAGTACATAGTTTTAAGTTTAATCTTTTTTTCAACTGCTCCTTTTGCTGTAGAGCTAGAGCCACCTGAATTACCCATGCCGGTGCAAAGTGGAGAAATAATGGAGCCAGATATTACCATTATTCGTAAAGGTAAAAAGACAATTCAAGAGTATCGAAAAAATGGTGAACTTTATATGGTAAAAATTGTTCCAGCAGTTGGCCCATCTTATTATTTAATTGATACTGATGGTGATGGAAATATGGATGTAAGAAAAAGTGATTTAGATAAAGGAATGAATATTAATCAATGGAAGATATTTGAATGGGATTGATTTCCTGACTTTAAATAAAGGAATCTCTTTCGATATACAACGAATATTATGATTATGTTGAAGGTATACTGTGCTTAAACAGGTAGTAAGGATCGTACTTGCAGGCATTACCTAGTGAAGTTGATACGGCGTTAGATCTGGAGGCGTTTGTCTTTTTGCTTCCTTCTACTAATGCAGCGCTTTCTGAAAAAAGTACGTCGTCAAGTTATGAATAATTATATAAATCGAAGAATAATGCTCAAAACCGAACTGAGTTGTTTTAATTATTCTATTTCAAGTCGAATCTTCTGTAATCAGCTATAACCTTCTATTTCACTGCATTTCTTTAAGGTGAATTAACACTTTATACCTTAGTTCAAACTTGAAAACTCTTCTGTCTCCCCCATATTAAAGGTAATTAAAAATTTATTGAAGGGGATACCATTATGAGAATGGATAAATTAACCAGTAAATTCCAGCAAGCATTAAGTGATGCACAAAGCTTGGCAGTCGGTAAAGACCAGCAATTTATTGAACCATTTCATGTCATGCTTGCACTTCTTGATCAAGACGGTGGAAGTATAAAACCATTATTAATTCAAACAGCGGTTAATGTCAGCGCTATGCGTACTGATATTGTGCAAGAGATTGATAAACTGGCAACAGTATCAGGAACGGGAGGCGATGTTCAGCTTTCTAATGATTTATCGCGGATGCTTAATTTAACGGATAAATTTGCTCAACAGCGTCAAGATAATTTTATTTCTAGTGAGCTTTTTTTATTAGCTGCTTGTGATGCTAAAGGTGCTTTAAAAGCGTTATTGAATAAATATGGCGTTAATAAGAAAGCCATTGAGCAAGCGATTGATAAGATGAGAGGAGGACAATCTGTGGATGATCCTAATGCAGAAGATCAACGCCAAGCGTTAAATAAATATACCACTAATCTGACTGAAAGAGCTGAACAGGGTAAGTTAGATCCTGTTATTGGGCGTGATGATGAGATTCGTCGGACGATTCAAGTATTGCAGCGTAGAACCAAAAATAACCCCGTATTAATCGGTGAGCCAGGTGTCGGTAAAACAGCCATTGTTGAAGGTCTGGCACAACGTATAGTTAATGGTGAAGTGCCAGAAGGCATTAAAGGTAAGCAGCTTTTATCGTTAGATATGGCGGCTTTAATTGCTGGTGCAAAATTTCGCGGTGAGTTTGAAGAGCGATTAAAAGCAGTTTTAAATGATGTGTCTAAACAAGAAGGTCAGATTATTCTGTTTATTGATGAATTACACACCATGGTTGGCGCGGGTAAAGGCGAAGGGGCAATGGATGCGGGGAATATGCTCAAACCAGCGTTGGCGCGTGGTGAATTACATTGTGTAGGGGCAACAACTTTAGATGAATACCGCCAATATATAGAAAAAGATGCCGCTTTAGAAAGACGTTTTCAAAAAGTCCAAGTAGATGAGCCTACTGTTGAAGATACTATTGCTATTTTACGTGGCTTAAAGGAACGTTACGAAGTGCATCATAGTGTGGATATTTCTGATCCTGCTATTGTTGCTGCAGCGACTTTATCTCATCGTTATATTTCTGATAGACAATTACCCGATAAAGCGATTGATTTGATTGATGAAGCGGGTAGTCGGATTCGTATGGAAATGGACTCTAAACCAGAAGTGATGGATAAGCTGGATAGACGTTTGATTCAATTAAAAATTGAACGTGAGGCGATGAAAAAAGATTCTGATAGAGCCTCAAAGAAAAGATTAAAAACCTTGGAAGCAGCTATTCTTGAATTAGAAAAAGAATACTCTGATTTAGAAGAAATATGGAAAGCAGAAAAAGCTGCTTTACAAGGTTCAGCCACTATTAAAGAAAAGCTAGAACAAGCTAGGTTTCAATTAGAAGCTGCAAGTCGATCTAATGATTTAGCAAAAATGTCTGAGCTTCAGTATGGTGAAATTCCTAAGCTGGAAAAAGAGTTGGACTTAGCTTCTCAGGCTGAAATGCAAGATATGACATTGTTACGAAATAAAGTAACAGAAGAAGAAATTGCAGAAGTTGTTTCTAAATGGACTGGAATCCCGGTCACTAAAATGATGGAAGGTGAGCGCGATAAACTACTAAGAATGGAAAGTGAGTTGGGTGAGCGTGTTATTGGGCAGCAAGAAGCGTTAAAGGCGGTCAGTAATGCTATTCGTCGCTCAAGAGCTGGCTTATCTGATCCTAATAGACCTAATGGATCATTTTTGTTTTTAGGCCCAACAGGGGTTGGTAAAACAGAGTTATGTAAAGCACTGGCTGAATTTATGTTTGATACCGAAGAGGCTATGGTGCGGATTGATATGTCAGAGTTTATGGAAAAACATTCTGTTGCACGATTGATTGGTGCGCCTCCTGGTTATGTTGGCTATGAAGAAGGCGGTTACTTAACTGAAGCGGTGAGAAGAAAACCTTATTCAGTGATTTTATTGGATGAAGTCGAAAAAGCGCATCCAGATGTGTTTAATATACTTTTACAAGTGTTGGATGATGGGCGTTTAACTGATGGTCAAGGACGTACTGTTGATTTCAGAAACTCAGTCATTGTGATGACATCTAATTTAGGCTCAGAACAAATTCAGATGTTATCAGGTACCGAAAATTATGATGCAATGAAGTCTGCAGTGATGGATATTGTTTCAACCCATTTTAGACCTGAGTTTATCAACAGAATTGATGAATCAGTCGTTTTTCACCCTCTGGGACAAGAACAGATTAGAGCAATTGCTAAAAATCAGATTGTTTACTTAAAAGATCGCTTACAAGATAGAGATGTAGGTTTTGAGATTAGTGAGCAAGCACTGGATTTATTAGGTGAAGCTGGTTTTGATCCTGTTTATGGAGCTAGACCCTTAAAACGAGCAATCCAAAATCAATTGGAAAATCCATTAGCTAATGAAATATTAGCGGGAAATTTTATTGCGGGGGATGTGATTAAGGTTGATGTAAAGGGGGATGGGTTAACAATCAACAAGTGAACTTGTTAAATAGCGTAGGTTGGATTAGCTTATCAAGCGCAGCGAGATAACGTAATCCGACTTTTGCTTGAATGTCGGGTTACGTTTTTTGCTACGCTAAAAAATCTAACCCAACCTACCTTATTGCTTATGATCTATTAGCTAGCCATTTCTGAAAAAAGAAGCCTGCATAAATAGAGGCAACCATCACTATAGCTTCTATATTACCTGACCCTATACCTGCAACAGCAGGCCCGGGGCAGTATCCACTCATTCCCCAGCCCACACCAAAAATAGCTGCACCAGCTAATAGTGCTTTATCGATATCTGTACGTTTAGATAAGTGAAAGCTCTCTTCTAAAATAGGGTCTGGTTTCTTTAGAATTAATCTAAAAGAAATAAAAGTAACTATCAGAGCCCCCATCATTACAAAAGCTAAGCTTGGGTCCCATTGCCCAGAAATATCTAAGAAATTAATTACTTTATTAGGGTTGATCATTTGCGATAGTGAAAGTCCTATCCCAAAAACAATTCCACTTACGAGTGCGACAAGAACTTGTTTCATAGTAAGTGCCTAATAATATAAACAGTGATCATGCCGGTTGCCATAAAAGTGATTGTGGCAAAAATAGAACGTTTAGATAAATTTGCAATTCCACAAATGCCATGGCCGCTAGTGCAGCCATTGCCTAAGCGAGTACCTATTCCAACTAAAAAACCACCGATAGCAACGAGCCAAATAGGGTAGCCTTGTCGGGGGGTAAAAAAGTCAGGTGAGATAAAATTAAAAATAATAGTCCCAATGATTAGGCCTAAAAGAAATACAAATCGCCAAATAACTTCACTTTTAGGTGAATGAAAAAGACCATTCATTATGCCGCTAATACCCGCCATGCGGCCATTAAACAATAAAAGAATTGTAACACTAAGACCAATTAATGCGCCGCCAAGCAAGGCAGAGAATGGTGTAAAATCTTCCACGAAAATACCTAAACTAAATTAATAAAATGTATATTTCAGCTTTATTACAGAAAGCTGAAATATCATGAAAAAGTTTTTAAATAGACTTGGGTTAGCTTTTTTGATTGATCCAATCAGCACTGACTTGAATAATCTCATCAAAAACAGATTGTTCTGTTCTATCAATCCGTTTTAATAATTTAAACGAATGATCGCCGCCTTCAATAATATGTAAAACAGGCTTTGGTGATAAAGTCTCAAGTAAGGGTTCAAAAACCTTTAATTGACATAAAGAGTCTCGAGTTCCTTGAAAAAACAACATAGGTTCGTGAATAACCTTTAAATGATTAAAACGAGGTTTGTCAGGCTTTCCTGGCGCGTGAAGTGGATAGCCAAATAAAATAATACCGGCATATAAATCTTCTTTCGAAGTTAAGATCGTTGCATAACGACCACCCATGCTTTTACCCGAAAGAAATATTTGTTTACGAGTTACGCCTGTTTTTTCAATAACTGTATTAATTACTTGCTGCCATGTTTCTTCCAAAACATGAGGGGTATTAGGTGCCTTTAGCCCTTGCTCCATATAAGGAAAGTTAAATTTAACCGTTAAAATATTATGTTTTGAAATGCCTTCATGAATTTGAGACATAAAAACAGAGTCCATATCGTGCCCTGCACCATGCGCGATAATTAGAACAGATTGATATTCATCAGGAATTACCCACGTTGATGATATTTCTGCTTTTTTGGTAATGGTAATTTTATGGTGCTCTGTTTTCATAATATTTTGAATTAGAAGCTCTATGCGTTAACAAATTAAGCCTATAGTTTAACTTTATTTTTGAAAAAATCAAAAAAGAACTTGACGAAAAAATGAAATATACCTAAACTACGCCTTCTTTGCGGAGCGGTAGTTCAGTTGGTTAGAATACCGGCCTGTCACGCCGGGGGTCGCGGGTTCGAGTCCCGTCCGCTCCGCCAAAGAATCTAATCAGTTAAGCAGGATTCTCACTGCTTAAAAAAACACAGGGTAAACCAAACTGCTGCTGTGTTTTTATCATTAAGGATTTTATCCCAAATTGTTCTGTTGCATTATGGCCGCCTGCAAACATATGTATTCCATTTTCTTGGCTTTCATGCCAATCATGTTCACTCATTTCTCCGGTAATGTAAGCATCTAGTCCTTGTTTTTTTGCTAATGCCCATTCACTATTTGCACCACCTGTAATAATACCTACTGAATTAATTAATTGCGAACTATCTTCAGAGGCGAGCATAACAGGGTGTTCTAAAATACTTTCTAATTTATTTGCCAGAGCTGTTGCTGTTATAGCTGGGTCTAGAATACCTTTAATACCCGTAGCAGAGCCTTTAAAGTCCCCAAAAGCTTGTTGGTCGCTGCAACCTAGCAATTTTCCTAAAGTAGCTGCATTTCCCACTTCTGGATGACCATCTAAAGGCAAGTGATAGGCGTATAAATTAATATCATTTTTGACTAAGGGGAAAACTCTTTTTGCAAAGGGGCCTGTTAATGTTTTTGGGCCATGAAATTTCCAAAATAGACCGTGATGAACAACTAAAGCATCGGCATTTTGTTCAATAGCTTGTTCTATAGAATCTTTTGTTGCTGAAACTGCAAATGCAATCTTATTTATTTGAGCTGATCCCTCTACTTGTAAACCATTAGGGCAATAATCTTCGTAACTATTCGGCTTAAGCAGTTTTTTGTAGAAATTGGTTAACTGTTGCTGAGTAATCATTTATTCATAACTCCATATTGTCGCCAAATAACTTTAAATGTTTCGGTCAGTGTTGAATCGTTATTTTCTACGCGATTTGATATATCTTCGATTGATAACCATTCTCCTTCATCTATTTCATCAGTATTAAGTGAAAAAGGGCCATTGTGATAAGCACAATAAACTTGGATAAACTCCATGCCTAGTTGTGCTGTAGGTGAAAGTTTAAATAGGAACTGTAAACTTGGTTCAACATTAATACCTAGTTCTTCCGATGTTTCTCTTATCGCACTGATTGTGTATTCTTCTCCTTCATCGACATGGCCTGCTGCTGAGGTATCCCACAAACCTTTGTTTAAGTCTTTTTTCATGGATCTTTTTTGCAGAAAAAGCTGTCCTTGATCATTAAAGATTAAAATATGAACGGCACGGTGACGTAGTCCTAAAGCATGAATTTCAGATCTGGCTAGTGAGTTAATAACGTGGTCGTTTTCATCAACGACAGAGAGGTATTCTATATTCATAAGTTAAAGTCGATTCTTAGGAGCCTGTCCGAGAATAGAGAACCTACTCGACAACTGCTCCTGCGTTGTTCTATCTACGTGCATCCATGCACTAGTACGGGAAAAGCCCTTTTGGCCATTTCCCCCGTTCATTTTCGTTGAATAGCGCAACTATTCGCCTCAAATGAACGAAAAAACTGACTCAAAAGGGCTTTCCCTCGTGACGGTTTCTATTATCGGACAAGCTCCTGGGCTTTTGTCGTGGTAAGGTAACAGTTGTTAATAACTAAAATAGTTTACACGATGGCAAGAAGAAGTGAACACAGTCAGCAAGAAATAAAGGATATGGTTTTAAATGCCGCTGAGACTATAGTGGTAGAAGAGGGGTTTGATAAATTAAAAGTACGGAGAATAGCCATGGATATAGGTTATACCGTAGGTAGTATTTATATGGTCTTTGATAATATGGCTGATTTAATTATGCATATTAAAGGCCGCACTTTAGATGATATAGCAACTCAGTTAAATGCAATTGATGCTACTGAGACAGCAGAACAGAAGATTGTTTTATTGGCTAAAACCTATTTATTATTTGCTAGTAATAACTTTAATCGTTGGAGGATGATTTTTGAACATCAACTTGCAGATAATGAAAAAGTCCCTGATGAGTATCAACAAAAAGTAAACCATATATTTAGAATTGTAGAAGTGGAGTTTGAGCAACTATCATCGGCACATACTGATGAACAAAGTAAGCAGGCCGCAAGAGCATTGTGGAGCGGGGTTCATGGTATTTGCACTTTATCACTAACAGGAAAATTAGATTTATTAGGTGTGGATAGCATTGAAAATACAGTTGTATTATTAGTCGAAAACTTTATTGCTGGCTGGAAGCAAAGTTAATAAAATAAAAGCATGTAGCCTTGATGCAGTGAAACGAAATCAAGGGAGAATTTCAGATAAACCTTGATTCCACTTTGTTGCATCAAGGCTACAAAATAGAATTATTCAGCAGGTTTTAAGCTGCATTTTTATTGTACTTGTGCAGGCTGAAGCCTGCGCCCCAAAATGCTTGTAGGCTGAGAGAAAACTATTTTTCTTTTTTTAATGGTGGCAGTGGCAAATGCAAAGAAATTAAAAAGGTGGCAATAAAAACCATAGCACCTAAGCATAATAAAGCTGTAACTGGGTCAACCTGTTGAGAGGCAGCATAAGTATAGCTACCGACAGCAATTAACATTGTTAAATTCTGGAAAAACCCTTGTAAGGCGACAGCGGCCCCACTACCTATACTATCTTGTCCTAGATCTTGTAATGCGGCATTAATCGGAACAATAAACATACCCCCTGCCACACCTATAGCAAATAATGCTGCTCTCGCCGTCCAGATAGTCTCAGTGAAACCAAGAGAAATAATAAAAATAGCAACGAAATAAGCAGGAATTCTGGCTCTGCTTAACAACTCTAAAGGGATTAGTTTAGGGACTAAAGCTGAGCCAACAATAATACCAATCGCTAAAAACAAAGTGAGTTCAGCAATATCGCTGGCGTTTTGGGTCATTAATACCACAGGAGCCCAAGCAATAATAATTACTCTGACCGTTGCAGCCGCTGCCCAAAATAATGAAGCACCTAAAATGGCAAAACGTGAACGAGGTGTAGTAAAAAACAGTCGTGCTTGTCGATAAAAGAGTGCTACTTTAAACCCTGATTCAGCTTTTTTACTGATTTTCTTGGGTAGCAATAAACTAACTGATGCTGAAACAATAAAAAGACAGATGGTGCCAATTAATGCCCATTGAATGGAATAATCGGCTACTTTGGCCCCAACAATCATACCTAATAAAATGGCAAAAATAGTTGAGCCCTCTATCCAGCTATTTGCTTTAACCAAAGTATCGTTATCTGCTAATTCGGGCAATATGCCATATTTTGCTGGGCTATATATAGCGGCTCCCATGCCCACGACACAATAAGCAATAAGAGGCTCAATATTTAACAGTAATAACCCAGCACCTAGAGCTTTAATTAAATTGGCAATAATGAGTATATTAGGTTTTGCATGAGTATCTGCAAAAGAGCCAACCCAAGGAGCCAAAACGATAAAAGCGATTAAAAATACACTTTGTAAGGCAGGTACATACCAGTTTGCTAAATCAGCAGATTGCATTACTAAAGCAATAATAGTGAATAAAATCGCATTATCTGCAAATGCAGAAAGAAATTGAGCAATAAGTAGGGGGTAGATTTGTTTATTCATTAGGTTAGCCTATAACGGTGTATGGCAGCTTGCTAAACAGCCACCCGCCATAATACGGGTGGGTTAGATAAATTGGCAACTGAAAGTCGTGATACAGGGTGTAAGCCCTGTTTGGGGCGCAGTGCTTTAGCCTGCAATACTTTGGTAAAAAAGCAGGCTAAAGCACTGCGCCCCAATAATAAAATCGATTTTGTAAACCGTCTTTTATATAAATCATTTCAAAAGTTTTGACACCTCTAAAGCTAAGGTAGTATTTGAGACCAATCTATTTGCCATTACGAATGGGAAATAAACTTGCCATACTTTAAATGGTGACTAAACTAGTGATTCTGCCAACTTGGTCACTTCAGGGTAATTCGTTTTACCGGTTGCTAAAACAGGAATAGCATCTACGACGATAACCTTTTTCGGCAAGCTGATAGTATTTACACCTTTTGATGAGGCTATCAATTGTTTGGTGGTAGCTTCTTTTTGAGTGGTTAACAATATAACCTGTTCACCTTTTTTAGGATCAGGTAAGCTTGTTGAGGCATGTTGTGCATCGGGCCAAGCTGTTGAAGCAATTTGTTCTACAGCGGTTAGAGAGACCATTTCCCCACTTACTTTTGCAAACCGTTTGCTACGACCTTTAATACTAACAAACCCTTCGGCATCAATATTTACAATATCTCCAGTGTCGTACCAACCTTCACCATAAATTGATTTTGGTGGGATTAATATCCCTGGTTTATTAGCTAATAAATAACCTTGCATAATATTAGGGCCATAAAGGTGCAGTTTCCCTGCATCTTTAATACCAGGTACTTCTTCTAACTGGTAATGCATATCAGGCATTAATCGTCCTACAGTGCCTGATTTAAAATCCATGGGTGTATTAACGGAGGCAACAGGTGCTGTTTCTGTTGCACCGTAACCCTCTAATACACGAATACCAAATTTTTCAGCCCATATATCACGGGTGCTCTCTTGTAGTTTTTCAGCACCTGCTACCACGTAACGCATATTATAAAAATCATAGGCATGTGCTTTCTTAGCGTACGCAGCTAAAAAAGTATTGGTGCCAAACATGATTGTTGCACCTGTATCGTATGCCATTTCAGGAATAACACTAAAATGTAACGGAGATGGGTAAAAGAAAGTAGTCATCCCATTTAACACCGGCAACATGGTTCCAACTGTAAACCCAAAGGAATGAAACATGGGTAAAAAGTTTAAAACTACATCTTGAGCATTAAAATTTATCCGTGCTCTTAATTGATTGTGGTTAGCTAAAATATTGGCATGTGATAAAACTACGCCTTTTGGCTCACCTTCTGAACCCGAGGTAAACAACACAACAGCTGGGCTATCTGGGCTGTACTGCTGGTGTTTATACCAATAATCAGCCGTTTTGGCTTGAAAGGCTGCCTTTAATTTATCTGTAGTAGTAATTGATTCCGCTAAATCCTCTAAATAAACCAAGTTTACTTGTTCCGATAAAGCATCCGCATCCGCCTTTAATTTTGCTAAATCAATAAATCGACGGGAGGTTAGGACTGTTTTAATTTGGGCTGTTCTACAAGCAGAGCTCATACCTTTTGAGCCTGTAGAATAATTGAGCATTGCAGGAACGCGACCATATAATTGTAGACCCAAAACAACATTTAAGGTTTTGGTAGAGTTTGGTAAAAATACCCCTACATTTTCTGCTGTCTGAGTAATACCTTTTATTGCATTAGCAATGGCGATAGTTCGGGTGATTAAGGCATCATAAGACAGTGGTTGTCTGTCTAAATCTTCGGCAACAGTATGTTTGCCACCATGAATTGTGCGTGCTTCTAAAAGCCCTGAAAATAGAGTTTGCTTATAATGACTGGTTGAAAAAACCATTTCACTCATTAAATCAGTCAAAATATGACCACA
>Ga0209292_1001949_pt1 | contig 24563 bp, 18 predicted proteins | sample GOMGulsemesocosm_2_FD_184634 | JGI IMG/M metagenome (GOLD analysis project Ga0209292, IMG submission 184634) | Methane-oxidizing microbial communities from mesocosms in the Gulf of Mexico - GOM9C Gulf of Mexico (SPAdes) (version 2) | ecosystem: Environmental > Aquatic > Marine > Cold seeps... | reverse complement strand
CTTTTACAGTAGACAGAAACTCTGGTGAGACTCGTAGTTTTATTGCTGGTGCCAATTGTACAACAGTCCCTTGTGATGGTGGCGATGGCTTTCGCACTTCAGAATCGAGTACCTTAAAAACCCCCAGTGAGAGAATACTCTTTAATCTAAGTGGTCGTTATGATTTAAGTAACCAACATCGTATTTATGCTGAAGCAAAATATGGCAAAGTTGAGTCAGGAGCATCGGGTCAGGCAAGCGTTTTTCATGATGATAACTTTGGTCCTTTAATCCCTATTCGAGTTGATGATCCTTTTGCACCACAGCCTGTTCTTGATGCACTTGCCAGTAGTGGTCACACTGAAGCCGGTTTAGCTGTTGTAGGCATGGGAGTTCGCTCTACTACCTCACGTGAAACGAGCCAGTTTTTGTTTGGCGGAGAAGGTATTTTAGGTGACTACCAATACGATTTTTATCTGCAATATGGTCAAACTAAGGGTGATATCTATAATCAAGATCTGTTGTTATCAAAATACTACCAAGCGTTAGATGCAATCGACGATGGTAGTGGTAATGCGGTTTGTCGTGACGAGAGTAACGGCTGTATTGCCTTTAACCCAATTAATAATCTTGCCTCTGCAGAAGCATTAAATTTTGTTGGCGTTAACTTACATACAACAGAAAAAATCGAACAGTTTGTTGCTAACTTTGTTATAAACGGCGAGTTATTCGAACTTGATTCAGGTGCAATTGACTTCGCTGCGGGTATTGAATATCGAGATGAATCGGTCAAAAGTACACCAGATGCGTTAACACAAACAACACAAAAGTTATCAGATGGTACGGTTGTAGGAACAGGGCAAGTTGGCTCAACCTCAGGCGTTAATGTGGAAAGTTACTCTTATCTTGGCATAACAGATGGAGGCTTTAATGTAACAGACCTTTTTGCTGAAACATTTATTCCACTTGTTGAGGGTGTTACTGGCATTGAAGCATTAGAGCTTGAACTCGCTGCTCGCTATAGTCATAACAGTGTAACGGGTGGTGACATGACTTGGAAAACAGGTTTAAACTGGACGCTTGTGGATGAGATTCGTGTTCGAACGACTTATTCTCATGCTGTTCGAGCGCCAAATATAAGTGAGTTGTATGCCCCTGAAGAAGTAGGTGCTGCCGATATGGTTGATCCGTGTCATGCTGACAATCTAAGCAATGGTCCCAATCCTCAAAATCGAAGCAATAATTGTGCGGCATTGGGTATGAGTCCAGATTTTCAGTCAAGTGCTGAGTTTGGTACTCGAGGTGTAAAAACAAGAGGTAATGAAAATTTAACCCCAGAAACCGCTGACACGTTAACGGTAGGCATTATTTTTACTCCTACCAAGAACTTTAGTATTGCGATCGATTATTGGGATATGAGTATTGACGATGCAATTACGACCTATGCATCAAGCGATGTCTTATCTAACTGTGTTGATGGCTCTGCGCTAGATAGTAAGTACTGTGACTTAGTCACTCGAGACGCCAATAACCAGATAATTAATGTCGCAACACAATCAATTAACGTGGCTAATTTTTCAGCTTCAGGCACGGATATTGACACTAACTACCATTTATCCTTAGCGGAATATGGCGACTTAAATTTCAATTTAAAAGGAACTTATCTGAATAAAAGACAGTATCAAACAAATATTGAATTTCCTGATATTATCGATGAGCAGGCTGGAGAAGTTGGCACACCGAAGTTACGTGGTTTATTAACAACGGCCTACAGCCTTCAAGACTTTACCGCAAGTTGGTCAATGAACTACATCGGTGAAAGTGATTTCGACAATGATGCCGTTGAAGGTCAATATCCTGAATGGTTTGATAATAAAGTCAGTGCCTATACCTACCACAGCTTAAATTTCAATTACCTAGCAACAGATGAAATAGCTGTTTACGCGGGTATTGATAACCTAACCGATGAGGTACCACCTGCCCTACCAGGCCTAAATAGTGGCAGCTTGTTGTACGATGGTATTGGCAGAAAATATTATGTCGGTATGAAGCTTAGCTTCTAGTTGCCCTCTCTTTTGAGGTGAAAATTTATATAAAAGTACCGTGTAATTAACAATTAATCAGACCAATTTTATTTAATTTAATTCCAGCTCCCACTGGTTAAGTTTTATAGAATTGGTCTGCTTTTACATGAACAATGAATTGCCGCCCCTCAGCCATTTTCTATCAAGCCTCACCTAATAATGCATAACTATCATTAGGCTATTAGCCAATATCTTTACATCCTAACTTTCTCTATCAGGAATAAATATGACTATTTTACGTACCTCATTGCTCTTTTTTTCACTATTGATTATTGCTTTTCATTCAAATGCTCAGCTAAATGAAGAAATGACCATCAAGGTTATACACCAGAAAATGATAAAACAGCAATTAACAAGTGAACAATTAGTGCAGCTTTATTTACAAAGAATCAAGAAATTTGATGATAAAAAGTCAGGTTCAAGTTCAGCCTTAAATTCAGTTGTTCAATTAAATAAAAATGCAATAAAGCAAGCCAAAGTACTCGATATATATTTTGCTAAGCATGGTTTTAAAGGCCCCTTGCATGGGATCCCTATTTTACTCAAAGATAATATTGATACGACTGACGGTATGGCAAATACAGCGGGCTCAACCGCTCTGGCAAAGAACTACCCTAAGAATGATGCATTTATGGTTAAACAACTCAAAGCGGCTGGCGCGATAATATTAGGAAAAACGAACCTGAGTGAGTGGGCTAACTTTCGCTCAACGTCTTCATCAAGTGGTTGGAGCGGCTTATACGGTCAAAGTAGAAATCCTTACGATATTACCGCTAGCCCATGTGGCTCTAGTTCCGGCTCTGCTATTGCTGCTTCAGCTAATTTTGCCACAGTGACTATTGGTACTGAAACTGACGGTTCGGTCATTTGCCCAGCAGCTATGAATGGCGTTGTTGGTATTAAACCTACATTGGGCACGGTGAGTCGAGCGGGTATTATTCCCATCTCACATAGCCAAGATACCGCAGGCTCAATCGCTAGAAATGTAACGGATGCAGTAACTTTATTAGCCGCTATGGTAGAAACAGATAAACAAGATTCAGCGAGCATTTCATCAAATATCAAATACCTATCACATTTAAAACTTGATGGAGTAAAAGGTAAACGTATCGGTATCGCTAGAAATTTAACGGGATATCACCAAGGATTAGATAACGTTTTCAACCAAGCTGTTCAGGCGCTTAAGGATCAAGGAGCGACCATAGTTGAGGGTACAAATTTTGAAAATATGCACCAATGGGGAGAGGTAGAGTTTGAGGTTTTATTGTATGAATTTAAAGATGGGCTCAATAAGTATTTAGCCCGTACAGCTGATGGCATACCTAAATCTCTTGCCCAAATGATTGAATACAATAAGAAACATGCCGACATTGAGATGAAGTACTTTGCTCAGGAATTATTTGAAATGGCACAAGAAAAAGGTGAAATAACTGACAAAACTTACCTTGATGCGCTAGCTAAAGCGAAGTTATTTACTCAAAAACAGGGAATTGATGCTTTACTGAATAAACATAAACTAGATTTAATCATAGCGCCTTCAACAAGTCCTGCATGGAAAACGGACTGGGTGAATGGCGATCACTATTTAGGCTCGGCAACATCCGCTGCTGCTATATCAGGTTATCCGCATATTACCGTGCCAATGGGCTACATTAATGGTTTACCTGTGGGGTTATCGTTATTTTCAGGGAAACTACAGGAAGGTAATTTAATCGAAGTCGCTTTTGGCTATGAACAAGCGACTAAGCATCGTCAACCGCCCAAATTATACTAGGTTATGTTATCTGATTAGGTTTGTTATCAGTTCACTAGCATGCCTATACCACAAGTATTATAGGTATGCTGATGAGCTAACATTAATATCACCCTCAATAAAATTATCAAAACTTTGTCGTAACATTTGACCACCAGGCCAATGTAATTCGACAACGCCCAGTAATGGCTGATATCGAGCAGTATATAAGGTTCCCCACCCTTGCCAATCACTCGATTTTCTTAATAATGGTGGTTGCAGAAATAGATTAACCAGCGAGCTTTTTTCTTCTCTAGGATCATTAATGCGGGCTGATAAATACTGCGCTCGTGTATAACTGTCAGCAATAGCATCAATATCCTCAATAGGACTGCCCTCTTGGTGATTGGTGGCAAAGGCAAGTGAGCTAACCTGAACTTCATCTCCTGGACAAATAACAACGGTTTTACTGACCCCTTGACGGTCAACTAAAGTAACGTTATACGGCATATGGATAGGCACATGCTTTAGCACCTTAATTGCTTGTTCAGTGTTTTGACAAAACTCTAGTATGTAACGTAAGACAATAGTAATCGCAAAACCATTGCCATGAACTTGTCGACCACCATAAGCTAATGAAACAGCTAAGCCATGTTCATTCATGCCATCAATAACGCCCCATAAGCAATCAGTCATGGCAATCACCCGAGTACCATTCCAATTGGTTTGTAATAATAAACGGTCACATAATTGTGAGGGGAAATCATAATTTCGCACAAGCTCGATACCATGGCTGGTTTTACTTGCTTGTGAACAACCCGAGCGAAAAACGGGTGGTTTATATAAACACAAAAATGCACAGGTTTGTTCATCTGCCCCAAAGGCATGACATAAACCATCATAAGTGCTGATTAACTCAGGCATATATTGTTGTATTTTCTTTCTACCTTCCTCTGCAGTAACACGCTCTGGTGCACGGCTTAACCAACGATGATACGCCGGCCAAGTATTAGCATAAGTTAACGCTAATTTTTCGCCAAGGAAATGCTCTTGCTGTGACGAAAACCCTAGAGTAGGCGTTTGCTCAATCATGATTTTATGTATTGTTTAATCTGCGTTGAAGCGTCTTTTAACCATTTCAAATTCTCGCCTCTTGATTTTTCGTCACTGTTATTGCTGCTGTCATTGTCCGTACTAGTATCACGGTTTATAGCGTTAGTTTCAGTTTCCTGACCCATTGTATTTTCAGTATTATGCTCATTATGTTCATCGACTGTTGTTATATTTGGCTGTTCGATGACTGATTGATTTATCCCAGCCAAATCAGTTGTCTGTGCTTCATCATGAGCTGAACCTAATGGGAACTGTTGATCTGTTACTATGGGCTCAATAGCCAAGTTGTTATACTCAGTAATCGCAAGGGGTTTATCCATCTCAGCAGTTAAATCAACACTTAGGTCAGTACTTATTTCAATGTTTAGTTCAGTACTTACATTAATGCCTAGGTCACCCGTTAATTGAGTACCGTGATCAATAAAGGGCTCAGACATATCGGAATCAACAATCACTTTAGGAGCCAAGTCTTCATTAACAATGAAGGCCGGCTCGGCAGATTTTATTGCTTTGCTCTGCCTTGTTGCTTTTTGTAAGGGTCCAAGACTATCTAAGTAACTGCTTTCTTCTGGTGTTTTGTTATACACAGTGAAGTCAATTTTAGAATCGCGGAAACTTTTAAGCGGTTGACCTAAGTTACGTAAACCTACTTCACGCTGGCGACGAACGTTATCAAAATCAAGTTCAGTCACTAAAAACTCATCCGTTGCACCGGCTTGATATACGACTCTGCCTGCTGGGTCGACAATACAAGATTGACCGATTCCGCCAACACCTAAGCCATTAACATCAATAATATAACTTTGAAAAAGAGCACCACTACTACGCGCTAAATTTAACTCGATATCTCGGTCATTAGTTCCCGTAAGTACTGGATGTAAAATGACCTCTGCTCCCATTGAAGTAAGTGTTCTAAGTACCTCAGGAAACCACATGTCATAACAAATACATAAACCAAAACGACCTGCTCCGGGCACATCAAATACGACAAACTCATCTCCCGCTTCTATTCCTTCCTCAAAAGGGCGAAATGGGAATAGCTTCCTGTGACGCGCAATAACCTCCCCTTGTGGATTGATCACAGGTGCCGTGTTAAAAATCACGTTATTTCTAAGTTCAAAAAATGACCCTGGGATAAGCCATATATTATGTTTTTTCGCCATGGCACAAAAACGTTCTTCTGTTATTCCAGGCATGGTTTCGGCAAAACTATCTAAAGGCCCGTGAGCCGCAAGTTCACTGACAATCACCATCTCTACCCAAGGATACAAACACATCAATAGGTTAATTTTCTCTTCAATAGCATCTACATTGTTACCGTGCTGCAAATTCATTTGTATGCCAGCAATACCAAATGGCGTCATAAGTAAAGTATCCAGAGTTAGTGATTATTTTGTGGTAAACCTGTAAATCAGACTTACCAATGTTTGTAAGAAACGTAGGAACACTGTCGGTAACATACAATTTCTTAATGTGCCCCGAAATCTATCAAACTTTCTTGAGAAATTGAAACATCAAGCTATAGCCATTTATCACTAGTACATAACTTAAGGTTAACTTAACTGATTTCTCATACAAAACCAGATGAAATTATAGCCATAACTTTCTCAGAGCAATAGAGTGAGATTAACTCTTAAAAAGTATATCGCCACCTATTATTTCTCATCACTAAAGACAACAAAAACTGTAATAACAACCAATTACGGGAAACTCTATTTAAGCCCTTCAATTTATTAATCATAAAAAATATCGTTTAAATTTTGGGTGAGCGATATTTTTTCATTTCACTCGCTTTGGCTAAATTCAGTCTAAAGCGATCTATAACCCAAGGTTATTAATCAGACAAATAACGGAATGCAGTAGATACGATTTTTCTGGTTATATTAAGAGCTAGGTTAATGGTGAACCTTGATTTTTATGTGAATAAATACGGGATAATGGATATATAAATGAGTAATATTAAAAATAAAAAAACTCAAGAGATGATTGGCTTTTATCATCAGCTAAATAATAAACGGCAAGATACTTGGGTGAAACTGAAAAAGTATACTTTTCATCTTTCAACTAGCAGTCGAGCGAGTAAAGGACATACCCGCTTAAAGAAAGCAGTCGAACTTTCATTAACATCACTAGAAACTATTGAGGATTATACTGCCTTTCCTTCGAAAGAAAATTTCCGCTATTTATGGGTTCAGTTTGCACAAAAAGACTACGTAGGTTTGAGCCATTCTGTCGCGCAAATTCACTACTTCTTAGAAAATGGCACCTATCGCCGTAAAGACATTGATTTATCCCTATCGACCACTGAGCCAAAAGCTAATTTAGAAACAGAGAATGAAAACCCTAATAGCATTCAAGGTGCAAATAACTCCCGGTCTCGGCCATATTTTGAAGTGCTTATTGTTGATGATTTATTAATTGATGCTGAAAATCAATTGCTTAATGCAATGCGAACGATGCGCCATCATGATGATCAATTTACCTATAATGCCATCGTAGTACCTACCTTTGAAGATGCCATTATCGCGGTATTAATTAATTCGAACATTCAAGCATGCATATTACGACCTAGTTTTCCGATGAAATCAAAACGTAATAGCGGCCTTATAACACATGTGGTGGCAGCAATTGATGAGAAGCTACGAAAATATGTCTATAACAGCAAAAATCAAGGCAGTGAGTTAGGTCGGTTAATCAAATATTTACGACCAGAATTAGATTTATACCTGATCTCAGATACGGCAACGGAAGCGGGTAATCAAGATGATGATGGGTATTTTAAGCGAGTATTTTATAACGAAAACTCTAACTTAGATTTACATCACAGTATATTGGGCGGAGTAACTGAACGGTTTGATACGCCATTCTTCTCAGCTTTAAAAAAATATAGCCGAAAGCCTACCGGTATTTTTCATGCATTGCCTATTTCACGGGCAAAATCGATTGAAAAATCAAACTGGATTGGCGATATGCTCGATTTTTATGGCGCTAATATATTTCTTGCTGAAACGTCAACCACATCGGGTGGGCTAGACTCTTTATTGCAACCTAAAGGGCCACTTAAAAAAGCGCAAGAATACGCATCACGCGCCTATGGCTCTCGTAGTTCTTACTTTGTTACTAATGGTACATCAACCGCCAATAAAATAGTGGTACAGGCGTTGGTTCAGCCAGGTGACATTATTCTGGTAGACAGAGATTGTCATAAATCACATCACTACGGCATGGTACTTTCAGGTGCCCATGTAAAGTATTTAGATTCTTATCCCATTCATGATCTTTCCATTTATGGCGGTGTTCCATTAAAGGAAATAAAACGTAATTTATTAAAATATAAAGAATTAGGCCAGTTAGACCGCGTTAAAATGTTGCTACTGACTAATTGTACCTTTGATGGCGTGGTATATAACGTGCGCCAAGTCATGGAAGAATGTTTAGCAATAAAACCTGACTTGGTATTTTTGTGGGATGAAGCTTGGTTCGCTTTTGCTAGTTTTAACCCGATTTACCGCACACGTACGGCAATGTATTCAGCGGCATCCTTATCAAGACGTTTTAAACGTTCTAAATACCGTAAAAAGTATCAAGACTTTCAGCAACGACTTGCGCTGATATCACCTGATGAAAGGTATGTGTGGATGTTAGAAAATGAACTGGTACCTAATCCAGATTTAGCACGAGTCCGCACGTACACTACACAATCGACGCATAAAACACTGACCTCATTACGCCAAGGTTCGATGATTCATATTTATGATCAGGATTTTCGTCAAAAAGTAGAAAGTACCTTTAACGAAGCCTATATGACACATACGTCTACCTCACCAAATTACCAAATTTTAGCATCGCTGGATATTGGCCGAAGACAGGCTGAGTTAGAAGGTTACGAAATGGTCAACAAACAACTTGAATTGTCGATGACCATGCGCCAAACCGCCTATCAAAGTCAGCGTTTAAATAAGTACTTTGATGTCTTAGTGAATAAAGATCTGGTTCCAGCGCAATACCGTGAATCTGGCGTTGAAAGTTATTTTAATGCTGATACAGGCTTTAGCCAAATGGAAGAAGCTTGGGCTAATGATGAATTTGTGGTCGATCCAAGTAGGATCACTGTGCATGTTGGTAAAACAGGCATTGATGGCAATACCTTCAAAGATAAATATTTGATGGACAAATATGGTATTCAAATTAATAAGACCTCCAGAAATACTATCCTCTTTATGGTAAATATTGGCACCTCGCGTAGCTCAATCATGTACCTGCTCAATTGTTTATACAAAATAGTTAAAGAATTAGAGATACGTGATGAAGAAATGAGTCCTGCTGAGCAAGTTATTCACCAAAAGCGGGTTATTTCATTAACTAAAGAACTGCCCCCTTTACCTGATTTTAGCTGTTTTCACCGTGCATTTTTGCCCGGACAAGCGCTAGGTACAGAAGAAGGTGATATACGAAAAGCCTATTTCTTATCTTATGATTGTGAAAATTTTGAATACATAAATTTAGACAGTGGTGAGCTTGAGCAAACAATGAAAGCTGGTAGAGAGCTTGTTTCAAGTACGTTTATCATTCCTTACCCTCCCGGCTTCCCTATTTTAGTGCCTGGGCAAGTGATAAGCCCAGAAATCTTGGCGTACATGAAAGCGCTCGATGTAAAAGAGATTCATGGTTATAACCCTGAGTTGGGATTAAGTGTTTTTACTGAACAAGCGCTGAGGCGTGTTGAACAAAAAGCGGCGCTTGAATTGACCGTAAATAATCCGGCACTTACTAAAGTAAAAGTAGTGACAACAATAACTAAGCCAAAAGAAAAACAAAAAGTACTGCAATAACGTGACCGATAAACACTTAATCAACTGGGTATTTAACAACCCCTTCTGGAGCATAACTCAGGGACGATTAATGACCTTCACTCTCACATCAATAATCATAACTATAACCAAAAGAGACTACCGCTATGAAAAAACTTAATGGTTTAACGGAAATATACAAATTTTTTAGAACCTACAAAAAACCGATATATTTTGTTTCAGCATCACCTTTTAATATTTTAGGGTTAGGTCAATTAGTACCTTCGCTGACCTATGTTAACTACTTTGATTGTTTTGATGGTGTACATCATAGGGTATTTACCCCAAAAGACCGTGGGTCACCAGAATTCACTTGTTTAGAGGATGTAGTGAACTACCTGTTAGAGCATAACGAAACGAAAAAATTCATGAACAAGCAAGGTGCTGGTGGTCATATGATGGCGGTGATGTTTGATGAAAAAACAGAGCAATTAGCCAAGAGTATGGACATTAATCTAGCGATGCCATCGTATGAATTACGTAATCATTTAGACTCAAAAATTGTTACCACACAAATAGCTAATGAGGCAGGCGTTGCTAGTGTGCCAAATGTATTGGGTGAGGCTGATACCTTTGAACAGCTAATGGAGCTAGCTAAAGCAGGTAAGTTAGGAAAAGACTTGGTAGTGCAAACACCGTACGGTGACTCGGGTAAAACAACATTTTTTATTGCCTGTAAAAAAGACTGGCTACAGTATGAAAAATTGATTGTAGGCCAAGAAATTAAAGTCATGAAACGTATTGACCCACGTTGCGGTACTGTTGAGGCGGTAGCGACAAAACACGGCACGATTGTTGGTCCTATTTTAACTGAGCTTGTTGGTCATAAAGAGTTAACACCTTATAAAGGTGGCTGGAGCGGTAATGAAGGCTTTGCTAATGTGTTAGAAAAAACTGCCCGTACTAAGCTAGAACGTATGGTGAAAAAGTTTGGTGAACGCCTTTATCAAGAGGGCTATAAAGGTACTTTTTGTATTGATTATTTAATCGATAAAAAAGATGGCCGCATGTATTTGGGAGAATTAAACCCACGCATCAGTGGCGCTTCACCTATTACTAATTTACTGACACAAAAATATGGCGGTGTGCCATTACTCATGTTTCATTTACTTGAGCATATGGATATTGATTATGATATTAACATTCGTGATATCCAAAAACGCTGGAGTGAGTTTGATACTTGGTCACAGGTAGTCTTCAAGCATACCGGTGATGATGTCCGCTTACTAAATCAAGTACCACGGTCGGGTATATGGCGAACAACACAAAATAATGATGTTGAGCTAGTACGCCGCACGGCTGACTGGAGTAATGTTTCAGGCATGGATGAGGCATTTTTCTTACGAATTTTAGGACCAGGTGAATACATTTATAAAGGTGCTGACATGGGCGTATTGCTCGTTAGAGGGCATTTGCAAACCAAAAATGACAAATTGACTCCACGTGCTAAAAACTGGGTTGGAGCGATGAAATCACAATTTCAATCGGCTAGCCTTGAAACTGAACTACACCCAAGTTTGTCTGATACTGATATTCTAGGTAAAGTTTTTTAACGGCAAATGTTAATAGTTAAATGACGTTAAAAACGCTTATTTAAAAGCTTGAGTTAACCGCAGATGCTGTGCATCCTCTTCAGTATTTGCGGTAACTAGATTGATTGCCATTTCATTTTTTGACTTAACTCAGAACTATAAAACTGAGTAGAATGGACAATATCGAAGTTCAGCTGCCCATCCTATTAAACTTTGTTAATTACTTGGTTCGGTCATTCAAATAAGCAGCGTAATCTGGAATTTCAATAACACTCTCTTGTTTCATCAACGCAGAATCCATTAGAAAATTAGCGGTTGATTTATTCGTCGCTACTGGGATATTCCATACTGCAGCTAACCTTAATAACGCTTTAACATCGGGATCATGGGGAACTGCATCGAGGGGGTCCCAGAAAAAAATCATCACATCAATTTCACCCTCAGCGATTAAAGCGCCAAGTTGTTGGTCGCCGCCCATGGGCCCTGACAGTAAACACTTTACCGGTAAGCCGAGTGCTGAACTTAATAAAGTACCTGTTGTTCCTGTGGCAAATAAGTGATGGTATTTTAAATCTTCACTTCGCTTTTTAGCCCAAGCGATTAAGTCCGATTTTTTATTGTCATGAGCAACCAGCGCCATACGTTTGTGTGCCGGCATAACTCTTTCTGTAAACGTTATTTCCATGGTAATTCCTTGATCTAGTACTTACATACAATTGTCAGAGTGATTCAAACTATTAGTAACCCTTACAGCTGAGGTATTATTTTCGCTATATTTATACCGACTTGGTGTTTACCGCTTCATCAGACTCAGGAACTGTTGGCCAAGCATTAATAACAGCCTTTACTAACGTCGCTAATGGTATGGCAAAAAATATGCCCCAAAAGCCCCATAAACCACCAAAAAATATCACAGCGATAATGATGACTACAGGATGAAGGTTAACCGCTTCAGAAAAGAGCAAAGGTACGATGACATTACCGTCTAAGGCTTGAATGATGCCGTAAGCCAACATAACGTAACCAAACTCACTGCTCAGACCAAATTGAAAAAGCGCGACTAACATGACAGGGAAAGTGACGACTGTTGCGCCAACATAAGGTACCAGTACCGACAAACCAACCAAAACACCTAACAATAAGGCGTATTGTAAATCAAGAAACATAAAAGCAATCGTTGTCGATGCCCCCACAATCAGGATTTCAATCACTTTACCACGAATATAATTCAAAATTTGTTGGTTCATTTCTTGGCTAACTTTAATCGCCATACGACGCTCTTTTGGAAGGAAGTGAGCAATACTGCTCATTAACTCTGTTTTATCTTTCAAAAAGAAAAACACCATTAGCGGCACAAGAATTAAATAAACCATTAAGGCGACAATATCAGAAATCGAGTTTAATGAGGCTTTAAGTGCCACCTGTCCCCATTCAAGTAAATTATCATTAACCATGACAAGAAAGCTTTCAATCTGAGAGACATGCACAAAGTCAGGATATTTTTCTGGCAGGGTCAATAAATACCCCTGTCCTTGAGTAATCATATGAGGGACTTCTTGCAATAAATTACTGCTTTGCTTCCAAATAAGTGGCATTAGACCTAATACAGCTAATAAGGAAAAACCTAAAAAAGTGACCACTACCACTATGGTTGCGCTAGACCGTGACATTGAGTTATGCATGAGCTTATTGACCGGAAGGTCTAAAAGAAAAGCGAGTGCTATTGCAACAAAAACAGGCATCAGTAGATTACTAAATAAAGCAATGAATAATGCAATACTGATAAGAAGAACAACTAACGTGACCGCATGAGGGTCTGAGAACTTACGGGTATACCAATCACTAAATAATTTAAACATAACTACCTATTTTTAATTTTATTAGGGTCTGTAGATCTTTCGAAATTACTTTTACAGTAAATTGTTTAGCATTTAGACAAGGCAGAGTTTGTGACGTGTAGCTGGCTACTCGAACAGACGATAACGTAGACTAAATTTAAAACAAGTGCTGTGCTTAGGGTTCATTTCAAACAAATTGACTTATTGTTGCTCGCTTTTTTAATAGAATGACTATGATACAAAGCTCGCGTCGCGATTAAATCTGTTTTAAATTGAATAAATTTTAACCCTGAAAGTTCAACAGCCCCTAGTATCACTTACATGTATTAACACTTATTTCAACAACACCATTATCATCGGTCTGCTTTTGATAATGATAGCCCTGTTTATCTAATAATGAAGGAATATCATTAATAGATCCTACATCATCAATGGTAATAATACACAGATCACCGCCATGCATTTTTTTTAGCAATAAACGTAAATTAACCAAAGGCACAGGGCACTTTTCTCCACGGCCATCATATTTATAAATCATAGAAAACTTAAAACATCGCTTTAGTTTAATTCACTAATTTGCGACAATTAATCCATTGTACTAATTCAAGTTATCATAACGTACCTGTATACCCGTTACCATTCAAAGTGAGGAGTTTTGATAGGAAATAAAAGCCACTTTAAACAAAATGAAGTAATTCAACATTGTATAAAATGATTACAAACCTATTGAAAAACCTAAAATTAATAGTCGGTATAAATTACGTACTATGAAAGCCAGCTTATTGTCAGGGAAAGTAATTAAATGAGTCCATTAAGTCCAAATGCAAATTTAAAAGAAATTAATGCCTATAAAAAGAAAATCAATTGGGGAGAAGTTTCCACTGTTTATCACATGTTTGCTACGTCGATAGGTGATTTAGATGGCATACTTACGCATGGATTTGATAGTGCCTATAAACAAATTTTAAATAAAAATTCATGGAATTTATCTCTGTTAGGTGCAAGTAAAAGCCCCGATGGTAGTCTTCAGGTAAAAAACAAACCACAAATTATATTGCGTCATGAATTTAATGATATGGGTTACGAGTTACATTGTTATCCCGCGATTGAAGGTAAAGTTGTTAGCCAAAGCATGGTAGATAAAGGCAATTGTCCTTTTAATAATTGGTTACCCGAAAAAATGCAAATATTATTTCGTATCAATAGCTTAGTGGCTTTTTCCATTTACTGTTTCCAAAACGGTGATGAAGGAGACACTGCCCTATTAAAATATTCACATTACAAAGTTGAGGAGTTAATTACAATTTTAAGCGAATCTTTTCAAATCATAGTGGTCAAAGGTTATAGTATTGCCGAGTTTTATCAAGAAATAGCCAAAAGAAATGGTAATATTCTTACCCAAGAGGCTTAAGTGAGTTTACCACTCTCATCTATTTAAATTATGACCCTAGGATCTAATATTGTATAACCTAAAACCCATGTTTACTGCCTTAATATTGACATTAGGTATTGCCTTAACGACCAGTTTTGATACTAATGCTACTGATAACAATAAAAATAAATTACCCGATATAGGTATTTCGGGTTACAGCGTTTTATCAACCGATAAAGAGCTGCAAATTGGTCAAGCGATGATGCGTCAATTACGTGGTTCACAGCCACTAATTCAGGACCCTGTGTTGATAGAATATATCAATCATTTGGGAAACACCTTGGTAAAAAATGCTCAAGGGGTTAATTATGCGTTTGAATTTTTCCTTATTAATAATAATGAATTGAATGCTTTCGCTTTTTTTGGCGGTCATGTTGGCATTCATAGCGGATTAGTCACAACCGCTGACACCGAAAGTGAATTAGCTTCCGTTATTGCTCATGAGATTTCGCACGTTACTCAACGCCATTTAGCACGTCGCCTCGAATCACAAAGCCAAACTCAAAGTTTGACAATGGCCGCGATGCTTTCCAGTATATTACTTACCTTAGCTAATCCTACTGTGGGTATGGCTGCATTAAGTGCAAGTATGGCTGCAACGCAACAAGCGAGTATTAATTACACTCGAGGTAATGAAAAAGAGGCTGATAGAGTGGGTATTGCCTTATTAGCCAGCAGCAATTTTGATCCTCAAGGTGCCGCTAGCTTCTTTAGCAAAATGTCAGCTAAATACCGTTACGCTAGTAAACCACCAGCAATGCTATTAACCCATCCTATGCCACAATCCCGTATTACCGATGCCCGCCAACGTGCATTGAATTATCCGGCAAGACCATTACCACCAAGCTTAGGATTTGAATTAACTAAAGCGAGATTAAAGTCTAGGTATCAAGGCGAAGCAAAATCAAATATCAGCTACTTCAAACAGCAGTTAGAAAAAGAACGCTACGTAATTAAAGCCGCTGCACAATATGGGTTAGCTTTATCTTACTTCGAAAATAAGCAAACGGTACAAGCATTAAATATTTTAGAAGCATTAAGAAAAAATGATAAAAATAACTTATTTTATATCGATGCATTAACTGATGTTTATATCGCTAATAATCAAGCAGACTCTGCCATTAATATGCTAGAACGGTTAAACTTATTTATGCCGAATAACCAGGTAGTAAGTTTAAATTACGCCAATGCACTGCTTTCAGTGAAAAACTATGATCTCGCCACGCAAATATTGCAGGATTTTTTATTAGTCAATCCAGGTAATTTCATTGCTTATGATATATTAACCACCTTATACCGGACTCAAGGAAAGACGGGGTTGATGCACATGAGTAAAGCGGAAGTATTAGCGTTACTTGGTGCGTACTCAAAGGCTGTTGATGAATTACAAACAAGCTATGCATTTCTTGAGGAGCAACCTTTAATGCAAAAGAGGGTAAAGGCTCGGGTTCTACAGTTTCAAGAACAAGAGAATCGATTAAAGCGTTTATAGAAAGGCATAATTAACTTATTATCTACTCACAGCATTTTATTGCTGATTAATTATCAAAGGAAAACAATGTTTACTATTTATCACAACTCAAGGTGCTCTAAAAGTCGCCAAACACTCGCATTATTAGAAGAGAACACACAAAATTCACAACAAAAGATCACGGTTGTTGAGTACTTAAAAACACCACTGTCTCATGATAAAATCCAACAACTTTTACAACAACTTGATTGTTCACCGCTTCAGATGATGCGCATAAAAGAGCCTGAATTTATTGAGCAAAATTTAAAAGGGGCTAATGAAGACGTACTTATTAACGCTATGGTAAACACACCTAAGCTTATTGAGCGCCCTATTGTATCGAATGGAAGTAAAGCCGTTATTGGCCGTCCTCCTGAAAATATTTTAGCCTTTTTTTAGCGAACGCTTGAGCTGTATCCCCTTACCTAAATAAGTAGTCCAATGAATAAACAAAAACTTTCAACGAGTAGTTATAAAAAAATCGCCTTAATCGGCTATTTTTCATTACTTATCTTTATGCCCCTATGGCTGATTGTATTGAGCCCAAGCGAGAGTTTAAGCACGTCAACGTCATTATTGATGTTTACCCTGCCGTTATTATTTCCGTTAAAAGGCATGTTACAGGGCAATCCTTTTACCTATGCTTGGTCTAACTTTATTGTCTTAATCTATTTTTTGCATAGTTTAACCACTCTTTGGGTATTACCTGCAGATAGAGTATGGGCAAGCTTAGAACTAATTTTTGCGAGTGCGATGTTTTTTGGTGCCACCTATTATGCGAAGTATCGTGGCCAAGAATTAGGTTTAAGTATTCGAAAAAAGAAAGACAATAAGTAAATCACACTAACCAGGCCCTTATACCCAACTAATATTAAGATACTTGGGTATAAATATTAACAAGGAAGAAGTGAATGCGTTTAACTATTGTAAACATTAATTTTATCTTGTCATTGTCACTCATTTCCCTATTAACTGCGTGTAATGGTAATTCTTCTAATGTATCCATTTATCCAGATGGTGATATAGTACAGCTAGATGAAACACAAAATATTAATCAAGGCATCGACCTTCTTCTTCATTTCCCTAATGATCACATTAGTAATATAAACTGGCAGCAAACAGCTGGCGAGCCAGTTACGTTTTTAGCGAAAACAAGTAAAGTTATTTCATTTACGCCTACAACTGCCGGCGATTACAGTTTTAGTGTCACTTTCACCCTTAATGATGAGCTTGTGCAAACCTTAGAAAAAAACATCACGGTCAATGCGGATAACAACAAAATTACCAGTCGCTTATCGCATAGGGTATCTGCTGAAAATAAAGTCTCATTTAGAAGTGAACTAGATCAAACTATTGATCCCAGTACATTGAAGTGGCAGCAAGTTTCAGGCCCAAGTATTGCTTTAACGGCAGACAACACCGAAGGTGAGTTAGCAATATTTTTTGATGCACCCTCCGTAAACGTTGATACCATAGTCACGTTTAATGTTTCAGCTAGTGATGCAGATAACATAAATACCTATAATGACCAAGTGGCGGTATTAATAGAGCCGGCAGCTTCCATAGGCAACAACGCGTATTTTTCTGATCGTAAAGCATCTGTCTTTGCTTATAACAAAAACAGTGCTTATGCCGATGACATCGTCTCTTGTGTTTACCATAACACCTTAATTAGCTCATGTACTTTAGAGCAAATTCCCTTATTAGCTGAGGAAGTGAAAAGCAGTTCAGCGACACCTTCAATCGAAAACATAATGGATCGTGTCGTTGTATCACATCAATGGATGGGCGATCGTTTTAAAGAATTTTTAACGCATAACGATACCAACAATGACATAAAAAACTTGTTAAGAGCGACAACAGCAATCGTTATTTCTTACGATGTTCGCCCTTCATTTTATTGGGCGGCAACTGGCGCTATCTATTTAGACGCTGAAAATTTCTGGTTAACACCTCAAGAGCGCGACACTATTAATGAAGCCCCTGATTTTAGGGCTGATTTTGGTAAAGATTTACAATTTGTTATGCCTTGGCGATACGTGAAAGATAATGACTATGCGAGCAATAGTTATAGCAAAACTTCACGTGTTAGTCGTACAGCACAAGATGCCTTATATCGATTAACCTCTTTAATGTATCATGAGCTTGCTCATGCCAATGACTTTTTTCCGAGTCATGAATGGTATATTCATAGTAGTCATTTACGAGTATTGGATGCTGCTGTTAGTACAAATTTCGAGTCCGATCAATTAGCCATTACTTTACCATTAGCAAGCCAAGAGATGCGCAATTTAGGGCAAGTGAGTTTTGCTGGCGAGGCTGCTACATCGCTGCAAAAAAGTTATTTACCCACAGATATTGAAGGATTTTTCAGCCCTGATAGAGCATCAGACTACTATGCCTACTCAAGTTTACGTGAAGATTACGCTATGCTGTTTGAAGAGTTAATGATGCAAAATCGCTTTGCTGTGATACGAGATATTGCAATCACCAATCAACCCAGTGGAGATAATATTTTAGCCAGTGACTATATAGTCACCTGGGGTCAACGTGGGCGCATTGGCGATGATAAATTAAGAGATAGAGTACTATTTAGTAGTAGCCGTGTATTACCTGAGTTTGACAGCCTGTCAGCTATGGAGCAAGTTCCTGCGCCAATAGTTATGGTTGAAGGAAATAGCTGGCTTGATAATTTAACCATCAGCCCAGTAGAATCAAATATGAGTAAAATGAAGAAACAATTTAAAGGCTCTTTTATTTTAACAGACCTTATTGATCCACAGAGAAAAAATAACTTCACTCGTTATTATCAAAAACCATTACCTAACCATTAATGCTCAGTTGAAGGACTTTGATTTTCTAGCTTAGCTTTAGTTTGGATTCGTACCGAAGAGAAATCCTGCAATATATTGTCTTAAATTGAACTAAAAAACGCGATTGAAATAATCGCGTTTTTTAGGTTTTCGACATTACTTACAACAACTACTGCAGGCTTAGTACTTCTTTAATAAAAGGTATGGTGATTTTTCGTTGTTCTTGAATTGAAGCTTTATCTAATATATCCAGTGAATTGATTAAACTTCCCATATCTCGACTCAAGCGATTAAGCAAAAACTTAACAACTTCGTCAGATATAAATAAGCCTCTTTGGCTGGCACGATGTTGCAATGCAGCGACCTTTTCTTCATCATCAAGTGCCTTAAGCTGCTCAGTCAAACCCCAAGTAAGCCTTGAAACTAGGTCAGGTAAACTAATACCCAATTGCTGAGCACTTTCATCACCTGAAATTAATAAGTAGTTGTTCTGCTCAAGTACTCGATTATATAAATCAAAAATAGCTTGTTGCCAACGTGTATCACCGGCAATTAAATGAATATCATCTAAACAAATTAAATCGATTTGCTCTAAACCATCTAATACCTCTACTGGTAACTGTTTTAATTCAGCACAAGATAAACAAACAGATGACTTACCGATTTTTGCTGCATAAGTACTACTTGCATGGAGTAAGTGCGATTTACCAGCACTGGTTAAGCCAAATAAGTAAAAACCGTGCGGTGTCTCTTGTTTCTGCTCTATATAAGACTTTAACTGACTCACGACCCCTACATTAGCTTCACTTTTATAACTTTCAAAGGTTTCATCGTCGGGTAGTTGTACCATCAGTGTAAGTTGAGCTACTTGCTTCATCCTTGCTCCCAATAAAAAACAGGTATTTGGGGCACTATTTTAAGTGGAGGTGTTGTTTCAGTTAATATTGGCAATTCTTCATTCTTATTAAGGTTTGTGGCAGGCTTCGCATTTAAACTATTGTTATCTTGGGTACTGGCAACTAAGTTAACGGTTGAATCATCAAGACTACCGTTAACAATAGGTACTGAAGTTTCATCCACTATGATTGTTTGAGGCTCTCCTAACACAACAGTTTTCATTTGATTAGTAAACTGATCAGTGAATTGATTAGTATGCGAAAGGCCATCGAGTTGCTGGGTTAACTTGTTGTTTAATTTTAATGTCGCTAAAAAAGAAGCTCTTGAGCCAATCAAATCTAATTTGAATTGACGAACATCACCTTGTGCACTCGTTAAACTAACGGCTTTAACCGCTGATAAATCCGAGAGAAAATTAAATAACAGGATGTCATTTTTTAATGAAGTGACATTTTTCACTTCAATGACAAAATCATTTTCAGCCGTTGTTGATAACGCATAAGACTGATAAATTAAATCGGTAATATCTGATAAACCTTGATTGATCAAACTAACTCTATCAAGCCCTTGGTATTTTTGGGTATAAAGCACACCTTGAGTGAACACTCGCCAATCGAGTACTTTAGGAGTAATGATATCCTGTTTGTCACATAACAAACCACACGACTCTTTTTGTGAAGAAGCCTCGATATTAACAAGTTCATCCCTAGGAACTAAACTCGAATCTGAAACTCTCATCACCACAATGGTGTCGGCAAAATAACGCAGCGATGCTTGCTGTATTTGTTCAGGAAAATATCCCCAAAAGTCACTTAATACAACGTTTTCACTATCAGTTAAATCCATAAGAGGCGTAATAATGGGTAAACCACGTTGCGTAGAAAAGTCATTAATACTTGTAGCAATAACAGTGTTAGCATCCGAAGCAACGATACTTCGACTTACTCCTTGCTCATCAATCAACCAAAGTAAAACCTGCGGGCGTAGACTCCCCCATAAAGCTAGGTTCGCGTCTTTGAACAATTTATTTACTTTATCTTCGTTAAAGCTGACAACTAAACTTAGTTGGCCTTTTTTTCTCTGATAACGATATTGACTAACATAGCGGGTCGCTCTTTTTTGAGCCCCTTTTAATACGTCATGTGTTAAAACACTTTTTTTACCACCGACTTTTAAAAGCACACTTTGAAGTGCTTGTTTTATGGCGTTTTCTCGTTGCACTCTATCTTGTGATTCAACAACGACATTGCTTTGGTACAAATCTCTTACTTCAATAGCCAGTAATTTAGCGCTAAATAGCGATAATACCAGCATAAATATAACAAAAGGAAATCTAAACATATCAACTAAATTTTTTAAAAACACTATGATTTTATAAATAATATCTTACCACATCACCAGCAATGAATACTTGCAAATATTCATAAATCCCTTAGAAATGTCTCGTTAAAATAAAACAAGGCAAGATACTGTTTATCGCCTTGAGTATGAGTCCTAGCACTGGTAGAATACGCCCCATAAAATACTGTCGGTAATTTCTGAGGTTTCCCGTGAGCGAACAAAAACAGTCGTTAAGCTATAAAGATGCAGGTGTTGATATTGATGCCGGTAATGCCCTAGTTGAAAACATTAAAGGTGCGGTTAAACGCACAACACGCCCAGAGGTTATGGGTGGTTTAGGTGGTTTTGGTTCGGTATGTCAATTACCTACCGGTTATAAAGAACCTGTATTAGTTGCTGGTACCGATGGTGTAGGTACTAAATTACGCTTAGCTATTGATTTAGCTAAACATGATACTGTTGGTATCGATTTAGTTGCTATGTGTGTTAACGATCTTATCGTGCAAGGCGCTGAACCATTATTCTTCCTTGATTATTACGCAACGGCTAAACTTGATGTAGCTGTCGCTTCATCTGTTGTTGAAGGTATTGCTGAAGGTTGTATTCAATCAGGTTGTGCGCTTGTTGGTGGTGAAACTGCTGAAATGCCAGGTATGTACCACAAAGGCGATTACGATATCGCTGGATTTTGTGTGGGTGTAGCTGAAAAGTCTCGCTTAATTGACGGTACTAACGTTGCTGCTGGCGATCAATTAATTGCCCTTGGCGCTTCTGGTCCTCATTCAAATGGTTTCTCTTTGATTCGTAAAGTATTAGAAGTAAACAATACTGATACCAACGAATTACTAGAAGGCAAGAAAATTGCTGACCATTTACTTGAACCAACAAAGATTTACGTAAAATCTGTGCTTGAATTACTTAAAAATGTTGATGTGCATGCTCTTTCGCACATCACTGGTGGTGGTTTCTGGGAAAATATCCCACGTGTATTACCTGAAACTGCACAAGCAGTAATTAAAGGTGATAGCTGGGCATGGCCGAGCATCTTCAACTGGTTACAAGAAAAAGGCAACATCACTGAACATGAGATGTACCGTACTTTTAACTGTGGTGTTGGTATGATCATCGTAGTTCCTGCTGATAAAGTAGCAGAAAGTGTTGAAATATTAACAGCTCATGGCGAGAATGCTTGGCATATCGGTGCTATCGCAGATATGGCTGATGGTGAAGAGCAAGTTGTTTTTGCATAAACAACAAGCTTACTAAGCTAATGTAAATTTATTATAAAGGGGCTATTTAATAGCCCCTTTTATTTATCAAAAATTTATCAAAATTTTAGTTAACCCTTTATTCACCTTTCATTAGGTAAAGTAGGAAAAGATATGTCGAGTAAAATAGTTGTATTGATCTCTGGTGGTGGCACTAACTTACAAGCCATTATTGATGCTTGTACTGATAGTAATTATCCTGCAGAAGTAGTTGGAGTAGTTTCAAATAAAGCCGATGTTTATGGCTTAACTCGTGCTGAGAATGCCGACATAGCCACTGTATCACTTTCACATAAAGAATTTGAAAGCCGTGAAGATTACGATCAAGCCCTTATCAAGAAGATTGATGCCTTTGATGCTGACTTAATTGTGCTAGCTGGCTTTATGCGCATACTTACTCCTGCTTTTGTTCAACACTATCAAGGTAAATTATTAAATATACACCCTTCTCTTTTACCAAAGTATCAGGGATTAAATACACATCAACGTGCTATTGATGCTGGTGATGAGGTTCATGGTGTAAGTGTACATTTTGTTACTGAAGAGCTTGATGGCGGCCCGGTAATTCTTCAAGCTAAAGTGCCTGTTTTTGAAGGTGATACAAGTGACGACTTAGCTGCACGAGTACATGAGCAAGAACACAGAATTTATCCATTAGTTGTAAAGTGGTTTGCAGAGAAAAGACTAGGGATGCAGGGTGATACCGCAATTTTAGACGGCAATGTACTTGCTATTTCAGGTTATGCTAACGAATAATGTCATTGTCCAAAACACTTTAATGCTTTAAGTAAAGCAACAAAAGATAACTATGTATTTTGTTGTCTGCTTGGTTAAGGGAATAAATATCAATACAAGCAGGCGCCCTGAGCATAATTAGCTCAGATAGCCTGAAACTCACATCTTCAAGTAGCTTGGGTATACAATTATCCAGAAACTGTTAGTATCATTAACTATCTACTGTTTCTGGAATTTTGTTGACTATGAGAACTTTGTTTGCCTTAACCTGTTTATGTTTACCACTACTTGCTGGTGCAACAATCTCTGACTCACAACCACCTCCTGTTGAAATAGCCGCTCATCAAAAATCCAAATTTTCATCTGTTATCCCAGCTTATAAAGCAAAATACACCTTATTGCATAAATCGGATCCTGTAGGTACTGCCATTAGACAGCTGAGCTACCTGGACGATGATAAAATTAAATACCATTATGAAACCGACATCAGTTGGTTGATTTTTTCAGACAAACGTAGTGAAACTGCAATTGTTAAAGTTGAAAACAATCAAGTGATCCCATTACATTACGATTATCAACGTGAAGGTACGGGTCGCGATAAAAGCTATCTATGGCAATATGACTTACCGAATAAAACAGCAACAGATCTTAAGAAAAATAAACAAATTAGTTTAGATTTTACCGATGGTTTACTTGATAAGCTGAGCTACCACCTGCAAAATCGATTAGATTTAATTACCAATCCTAAAAAGAAGCGCTTTATTTATCCTGTAATAAGCGCTAAAGGCTCGGTCAAAAATTATGAGTATCAGTATGATGGTGAAGAAGAATTGATACTGCCGTATGGATTGGTTAAGACTATCCGCTTAAAACGTGAAATTATTGAGAAAAAGCGCATTACTTACGCCTGGTTTGCACCTGAATTAAATTACCTATTAGTAAAACTCTATCAAGTAAAAGCAGGTGCTGAACAATTTGAAGCACAACTATCTACCGTCGAGTAATACCAATCCGTATAAGAAAGTGATCTCTTAGCGAGAATTTAAAGGCTTAGAAGCAAGGCATTGATTGCAGAGAATGGTTGCTCTCTTGTCATAATCAATAACGCCGCATATAAGCCTTTAAAACTCGCCCTTTGGGAACGTATGGACACCATGATAACGGCACAAAATTTGTTTGATGTAGAGCAACTATATCTACACATATTTTGTTTATTCTAATGTCGACCATATCGTTCTAAGTGAGCACTTCTTTATGCGCAATGGTATAACAATAACATTCTTAAATCATGCGATAATATTGACACGCTTGTTATCGCAAATTACTTAGTTAAGTTACATCATCACATTCTATAGTACCTAGCTAATTATCCCCAAACTCTCATTCTGCACATTACAGTTCGTACCAAGTATCAATTAAAAATCTAGCTAAAAAACCTT
>Ga0209292_1001947_pt1 | contig 24588 bp, 19 predicted proteins | sample GOMGulsemesocosm_2_FD_184634 | JGI IMG/M metagenome (GOLD analysis project Ga0209292, IMG submission 184634) | Methane-oxidizing microbial communities from mesocosms in the Gulf of Mexico - GOM9C Gulf of Mexico (SPAdes) (version 2) | ecosystem: Environmental > Aquatic > Marine > Cold seeps... | reverse complement strand
TATTATTGGAACTCGACACGGTGAAAAGCTATTTGAAGCATTATGCAGTCGAGAGGAGATGTTTGTGGCACAAGATCAAGGTGAATATTATTGTATCCCCGCAGATAATCGTGACTTAAATTATTCCAAATTTTTTGATGAAGGGGAGCAAGATCTTTCTATTGTTGAAGATTATAATTCACATAATACCGAACGTTTAGATGTTGAGGGAATGAAGACCTTATTAAGAAAGCTTGATTTTATCGGCGATATTGAGAAAGGAATAACCATTGTTCCAGAGGGCATTTAAATGAAAATATTAATTGTTGGCGCTACTGGGATGATTGGACATACGTTGTGGATGGGATTAAGTCTCAATCATGATGTAAGTGTTATTATTCGCAAGGATAAAAAACAGCTTCCGAATATTCCTAAGATCGAAAATACACAGATATTTGATAATATTGATGTTCTAGACTTTGATAATGTTGATCATGTTATCTCTATAATTAAACCTGATGTCGTGTTTAATTGCATTGGTATTGTAAAGCAATTAGAAATATCAAGTAATCATCAAGTATGTATCGCGTTAAATTCTTTATTTCCACATCAATTAGCGCAAGCTTGTGCTCGTTCAAATTCCCGAATGATACAGTTTAGCTCCGACTGTGTGTTTGATGGGGAAAAGGGGATGTATGTCGAAAGTGATACCCCAAACGCTACTGATCTTTATGGGCGAACGAAAGCGTTAGGTGAAATAGATTATTTATCCAATGTTCTAACCTTGAGAACCTCTTTTATTGGTCGGGAGATTTTTCCACATGGCGGGCTTGTTAATTGGTTTGAGTCGCAAAAAGGTGGGGCGATAAGAGGGTTTTCAAATGCAATTTATTCTGGTTTACCAACAAATACATTTGTTAAAATATTGAATAATTTCATTTTACCTAATAAAAATTTGCACGGTATTTATCATTTGTCAGCAGCGCCTATTGATAAATATTACTTGTTAAATCTAATTAAAAAACAATTCAAAGTTGATGTTGAAATTGAATTAGACAAAACCTTTGTTATAGATAGAAGTCTGATATCAGACAAGTTTAAATCGGAAACCGGATTTGAACCGCTGGTTTGGGAAGAGCTAATTAAAGATTTGGAAATTAATTCAGAATTTTATAAAGAAATTGAACAGTAAAAATACAATAAAATAATTTATAAGTGTTTGATATAACACTATTAATTTGGCAGAAGTAAGGAAATAATATGAGCTTTAAAGTCATGGCAATTGTGGGTACTCGACCAGAAATAATAAAATTGAGTCGAATCTTAAACCTACTTGAACAGCATATGGACACTATTTTGGTTCATACTGGACAAAACTACGATTATGAACTGAATGAAGTTTTCTTTAACGACTTAGGTGTAAAAAAACCTGACCACTTCTTGAATTCTGCTAAAGATAATGCTGCTCAAACTATTGGTAGTGTCATTACAAATATTGATTCAATTCTAGATATAGAAAAACCTGACGCAGTCCTTTTATATGGAGATACAAATAGCTGTTTATCCGTCATACCTGTGAAAAGAAGAAAAATCCCAATTTTTCATATGGAGGCAGGAAATCGCTGTTTTGATCAAAGGGTACCTGAAGAGCTAAATAGAAAGATAGTTGATCATCTTAGTGATATAAACATGGTCCATTGCGAACATGCAAGACGCTACTTGCTAGATGAAGGTATAAAACCTGAAACCATCATTAAAACAGGTTCACCAATGAGGGAAGTCTTGGACTTTTACCAACCTGATATTGCGTCTTCTAATGTGCTTGAAAGGCTTAACTTAGCTCCACAAGATTTCTTTATCGTATCTACCCATAGAGAAGAGAACATCGATTCGGATGTAAACTTTAATAACTTACTGGATAGCTTAAAAGCAATTGCTGATAAATATGGAAAAAGAGTGATTGTATCCACTCACCCAAGAACACGAAAAAAACTTGAAGAAATAGGGCTTGAAAATCTCCATGAAAAAGTAGAGTTTCTTAAGCCGCTTGGTTTTTTTGATTATATCAAATTACAACAAGAGGCATTTTGCGTTTTATCAGATAGTGGCACTATCACCGAAGAATCTTCAATATTGAATTTCCCCAGCATTATGATTCGACAGGCTCATGAAAGACCTGAAGGAATGGATGTTGGTGCTGTTATAATGTCAGGCCTTTCTCAAGAAAGAGTACTTAGTTCCATTGAGCTTGCTACAGCTGAGCATGCTGCTGTTAATATTCATGATTATGAGCCAAATAAAGTTTCTACTCATGTTGTAAAAGTCATTCAAAGCTATACCGATTATATAAACAGAACGGTTTGGCATAAAACTATTTAACTTTAAATTGCTAATTATAAATAAAATTCACACTTAACTAGAAGATTTTAAATGCGTATCGCCATTGTTTCTGATGATTATTTACCAGATAGCACGTTAGTTCATGCCAAAATGCTTCATGAATTAGCTGTCGATTTTACTAAAAAGGGACATGAGGTTTTTGTCATTGCTCCTGGGAAATATAGTCAAAGCGCTAGGTTGATTAAAGATAAAATCGATGGCGTCAATGTTTGGCGCTTTCGATCTAAAGAGACACGTGGCGTTGGGAAAATTAAGAGGGCGATTAGTGAAAGCCTTTTTTCTTTTAATGCATGGTCTGCTATTAAACGTGAAGTAGATGCCAAACCTTTTGACATGTGCATAAATTATGCTCCTTCAATTTTTTTTGGTTTTTTAGTTAGGTGGTTTAAACGAAAGCACAACACGTTTGTGTACTTTGTTCTGAGAGACTTATTTCCTCAATGGGTGATTGATGAGGGAATGCTTTCTGAACGTTCAATTATTACTAAATATTTTCGTTTTTTTGAAAAAATAAACTATGAATATGCTGACGTGATTGGATTAATGTCCGATGCCAATTTAGCTTATTTTCATGAGCTTTACCCTAAGTATAAAAAAATAGAAGTTCTTAGGAACTGGGCTGATATTTCACCGCAACATTCTTCTATTTCAACTATCAATATTAGAAAGAAACACGGTTTAGAAAATAAGATAATTTTTTTCTACGGCGGTAATATTGGCCATGCTCAGGACATGAGCAATTTAGTTAGATTAGCAAAAAATATGCAGCCTTATGAAAATGCCCATTTTTTGTTTGTTGGTCAAGGGGATCAATTTAATTTCGTGAAGAATGAAATTGAGGCTCTATCATTAGAAAATACGACCTTACTTCCATCTGTTAGCCAGTCTCAATATAAAGAAATTTTGACACAAATTGACATAGGTCTTTTTTCTTTAGCTAAAAGCCATAAAGCTCATAATTTTCCAGGGAAACTTCTTGGCTACATGGTTCAATCCTTACCAATATTGGGAAGTGTTAATCTTGGAAATGATTTAATAGATTTCTTGAACAATAAGGATGCTGGAATTGCATTTATTAACGGTGAGGATGATAAATTGTTAGAAGCTGCTATCGACCTTATGGATAACAATGACTTGAGAGCATCTTTAGGTGAAAACGCTTATAAGGTTTTAAGTGAATATTTTTCTGTTGAATCTGCTACTGAAAAAATACTGTCTAAAACGTAATTTTTTATAATGTAACAGTCCTTTAACATTATGGTTTAGCTATATAAATCGGGAAGTTTTGAATGAAAAGGTTATTTGATATAACTGCAGCGATAATTTTGATTTTAACTTTAATTGTTCCAATGTTAATTGTAGCTTTTGCTGTAAAAATGACCTCATCAGGACCTATTTTATATTGGTCAGATAGGGTCGGCAGAGGAAATGCACTATTTAGAATGCCTAAGTTTAGGAGTATGAGAACGGATGCTCCTGAAGTGGCTTCTCATTTATTGAGTGATCCTGAAAGTCTTTTAACGCCCATTGGCAGTACCATTCGTAAAACTAGTTTAGATGAGCTCCCTCAAATTTGGTGCGTATTAATCGGCGATATGAGTTTGGTTGGACCTAGGCCTGCGTTATTTAATCAGGATGATTTGACTGAGTTACGTTCAAGTGTCGGTGTTGACCGCCTTTTACCAGGCGTAACGGGTTGGGCCCAAGTCAATGGAAGAGATGAGTTGTCGATTAAAGAGAAAGTAAAATTAGACAAAGAGTATCTTGATAAAATATCTTTATCATTTGATATATGGGTTTTGTGGCTGACTTTTATAAAGGTTATTAAAAGTGATAGTGTTAGTCATTGACATATGTTTGAAATCATTGGTAGGCAGTTAAAATGTTATTATTAGATACAATGTTAGAGCTCCCACGGTATGTGAAAAGAGTAATAACCTTATTTTTAGATTCTGTCTTTATATTGATTGCTTACTGGGGGGCTTGGACCATCAGAATGGCTGACGTCGATGTCCTATATTCGGCAGAAAATTGGTATTTATTAAGTATATTACTTCCTATCACGCTAATAACCTTTATGAAATTAGGCTTGTATCGTGCGATTTTACGCTACATTGGCATGAAAGCGGTTATAACCATACTTATTGGGACGGTATCGTCTGCTATTTTATTTGTATTTTTAGGCTTTTTAACAGGCTATTTTTTACCTAGAACGATTCCTTTTCTTTATCTTGCTTTACTGATCACCTTTGTCTGTGGAGGACGCTTTCTTGTTCGTGCACTTTTCACTCAATCTTTAAAACACAATAAAGAAAGAGTTGTTATTTATGGTGCTGGTTCAGCGGGGCGCCAGTTAGCTCAATCATTAATGCAAAGTAGAGATTATGATCCATTTGCATTTATTGATGATGATAAAAACCTATATAAAACGTATATATTAGGCAGGTCCGTACATTCCTTTAAAAGCTTTATGGATATTGCTCAGGAGCTCTCTATTACGCAGGTGTTATTGGCGATGCCTAATATTAATAAAACACAAAGAGCTAATATCCTTGCCAATTTAGAGCCCTTGGCGATTGAGGTTAAAAGTATTCCTGATATGACCGATTTAATAAATGGGGATGCTAAAATTGATGAGTTACATGATGTAAGAGTTGAAGACTTATTAGGCCGGGATTCTGTAGAAGCTGATATTACATTATTAGGAAAGAATATAGTTGAAAAAATCGTTATGGTAACAGGCGCAGGAGGCTCCATTGGCTCCGAATTATGCCGTCAGATTATATTGTTAAAGCCTAAAACATTGATCTTATTTGAAGCATCAGAATTCATGTTGTATAACATTGAAACAGAATTATCAAAGTTAGCGGATCAACATGCCTTAAATGTAGAGATCATTCCCATTATTGGTAATGTACAGAAACAAAAGCAACTATCTATCATCTTTAATACTTTTGATGTCCAAACGGTATACCATGCAGCTGCTTATAAACATGTGCCCCTTGTCGAGTACAATATTGTAGAAGGTGTTAGAAATAATGTGTTCGGAACCTATTACTCTGCTATTGCCGCGTTAGAGGCTGGAGTTGAAACTTTTGTTTTAATTTCAACGGATAAGGCCGTTCGGCCAACAAATATTATGGGGACAACAAAGCGGATTGCTGAACTAGTACTTCAAGGTTTAAATAATAAAGGGTCAAAAACGACATTTTGCATGGTGAGATTTGGTAATGTGCTAGGCTCTTCAGGCTCGGTTGTTCCCCTATTCAAAGAGCAAATAAATAAGGGTGGACCCGTAACCATAACCCATAAAGATATTACCCGCTACTTTATGACAATTCCTGAAGCATCCCAACTGGTAATACAAGCGGGAGCCATGGCTGAAGGCGGTGAAGTGTTTGTCCTAGATATGGGGGAGTCAGTAAAAATCTCTGATTTGGCCATCAAAATGATTCATTTAATGGGGCTTGAAGTTAAAGATAAATGGAATCCTCAAGGTGATATTGAGCTGCATTATTCTGGTTTAAGGCCAGGTGAGAAACTGTATGAAGAACTTCTTATAGGAGAAGATTCTTATGCTACTGATCATGAAAGAATTAATAAAGCCAATGAGATTTACCTGCCTTGGGAGGATATGATTGTTTTATTAGATAATCTTGATGCTGCGAGTGAGAGCTTTGATGTAAAAAGTATCCAAGAGCTTTTAAGGAATGCGCCCACAGGCTATATACCTACAAGTAAATTAAGTGATCTATTTTTGAAAAAATCATTAGCTAATGACTTAAGTCCTTTGCATTAAATATGCAGATGCTGTAATTACGAAATAACTCAACGAGTAGGGTGTTTTGAGAATATATATGGGCTCAACTTTTAAAATTAATGACTTTAATTCCATGTTTTCTTATATTACATGGGGTTCTGCTAGTTTAATTATTGCACTATCATTGTTAGTACCGGATGGGTACTCTATTGGCGCTATTTTAGTTTTATTACTTTCTTTCTGTCTTCCTTTTGTAAAGTCCAAATATAAGTTATCTATCACAGATAAGTGTTTAATATTGTCTTTTTTAACTTATGGTTTAGGGATGTTTTTTTTAGTTTATCTTGATGGCTTTAATACACGCTGGTTAGATAAACCGGCACGATTTATTCTTGTCTTATTTCCCTTAATACTGTTGTTGAAAACCGTTCTGAATAAAAACGCGCTTGCGATATCTTGCATGATTGGTGCTTTTGGGCCCTTTGGAGTCGCTATTATAGAACGGTTTTATTTTGGCTACCCAAGAGCAGAAGGTGATGAAAATCCAATTATGTTTGGTGGGATTTCAATGCTTATCGGGCTTATTTGCCTGAATTATACGTTATATTTTTATAAAACAAGAAAAAAAGCATGGTGCTTTTTTTCTGCAATGGCTTTCTTTTGTGGTTTTTTTGCTTCTCTTTTATCTGGCTCTAAAGGTAGCTGGATAATTCTTCCAGTGGCTCTGATATTTTTGTTTTGGAATTACCGTGAGTTGATAAGCAAAAAACTTTATTTAAATATACTGCTTGCTGTTACTTTGATAATTGGCGCGATTTCTTTAACGCCTTCACTTGGTGTATCTGCGCGGATTGGAACTTTAATATCTGATGTGGCGTTGTATCTTGAAGGTAATGATAAAGAAACGTCTGTTAGTCATAGGGCAGAGCTTTGGAAAGCCAGTATTTTTATGTTTCAAGATTCCCCTGTTTTTGGCATTGGTAGGAGCCATCAAATTGATTTTAAACAAAATCTAGTCGACCAAAATCTTATACATAAAAGTGTCCTTCTTTTCACTCATGCACACAATGAATTTTTGAATGAGTTAGGTTTACATGGTTTTTTTGGACTAATATCATTACTTATTGTTTATTTGGGGCCATTACTTTTATTTGGATCCAAAATAAAGAATTCTGCTAACAATCCGAATATTAAAATCTATGCGATATCAGGTGCTTTAGTTCCACTTTGTTATATGGGTTTTGCCTTAACTCAAGCAATGTTTGTCCATAATAGCGGAGTGATGGTATATGCTTTTCTTATTATTATATTTTGGGCTGCAACGAGTTGGGCCGAAAGAGAAGAAATGGTGTCAGGTAATATTGAGAAGGCAGCCGATTAATCATAGATTGGATGTATAGCAACAAAAAAACCCATCATAAGATGGGTTTTTTATGTCTCGAATAATCTCTTATTCAGTAGCTTCAGCAATTGCTGGTGTTTCAATCGCTAGCAACTCAACAACAAACTTAAGGGCTGAATGTGGTGGAATAGGGCCTGTTCCGCCTGGTCCGTATGCTAGGTCAGATGGAATGTAAAGTTCGTACTTAGAACCCACTGTCATTAGCTGTAGACCTTCAGTCCAACCAGGGATAACTTGGTTTAGCGGGAAGCTAATCGGCTCGCCACGTTCGTATGAGCTATCAAATACAGTGCCGTTAGCGAGAGAACCTTCGTAGTTCACTTTAACTGTGTCTGTTGCTAATGGCTTAGTGCCAGTACCTTCTGTGATTGCTTTGTATAGAAGGCCAGAATCCGTTTTCATGATGCCATCTTGTGCTTCGATTGTGGCTAACCATTCAACTGAACCCGCTTGCGCTTGTTTTGCTTCATTTTCTTGAGCAACACGCGTCTCTTCCATTTTCTGCTGTTGGAAAGCTTGGAAAATGCCTTTTAACTCTTCTTGAGATAGTGCTGGCTCTTGGCCTTTATAAGCAGAGCTAAAACCTTTCATGAAAGAATCAATGTCCAGGTTTTCAACACCTTGGCTTAATTGTGAGCCAACCATGGTACCAAATGTGTAACCTAATTTTTGAGATTCCGTTTCTGGTGTGAAAGTGGTATCTGCAGCAAATGCTAGAGAGGTAGATAGCGTAAGTGCTGCAATAATCGTTTTTTTCATAAAAAGCGTTCCATTCTATAATTTGTTATCGATATATTAGTGTCGATCCATATATTGGGATCAGTAAATTCGTCTAAAGTTCCAAAATGCTAGTTTAGAATCCTAATCTTTACAAAGAACTGAAGAATATCACTAACATAAAAAGAGCCTCTATAAGAGCTGAGGTTCTTACTTCGATATTTCAAGGTGTGATGAAAAATAAAGTTAACTATTTACCTTTGTTAAACAATTACCTTGTGCCATAGGGCCAGTATGCTTGTTTGATCTGCTTCGCTCATGTTTTCATTATGAAAAGCATCAATTAGTGCCGCTTCAAAATTTTCATCGAACTCAGCTTGTCCGTGTGCATCTATACCGCCATGAACACCTAATAAGCCAAGCAGGTAAGCGCAAAAGAAAAGGCTATCGCTGTCTTCGGTTTGATGTTCAATTTCTCTTAATGTGTCACAGATTTGATCAGAGCGTTGAGCAAATGACATTGTCATAAAGGGTATCCTGTATCTGGGTTATACAAATAATCTTCATATAATAAAGCCGCTCGATAAGCGGCTTTATTTTCTATATAGATTTAACAGACTCGATGTTAAATGTTTGGCATATCACCGAGCTTAAGTGTGTTTAGAGTACGGCTTCTGACTTGTTTCAGCAATGCTTTATCGTCGATGAGAGATTCTCCGTATGACGGAACCATGACTTTCATCTTACTTTGCCATTCATCACTGTTCATTTTGTCTGCAAAGCAGCGCTCTAAAATGCCTATCATGGTATTAACTGTGGTTGATGCGCCAGGTGATGCCCCTAATAATGCAGCAAGGCTACCATCCTTTGAGGCAATCGCTTCGGTACCAAACTCAAGTTTACCGCCGCCGTGCTCTTTATCTTGTTTGATGATTTGCACACGTTGACCTGCATAGGCCAGTGTCCAATCTTCATCTTTAGCATTTGGGTAAAATGAGCGTAATGCATCAACTCGGTCAGCTTGTGTTTGACGGACTTCACTGACTAGGTAGCGAGTCAGGTCCATGTTGTTCTTACCGACTGACAGCATCTGCTTCAGGTTATTTAATTTAATGCTTTTAGGAAGATCTAAGAAAGAGCCATTTTTTAAGAACTTGGTGGTAAAGCCCGCAAAAGGGCCAAATAATATGGCTTTTTTACCGTCAATAATACGTGTATCTAAATGAGGGACAGACATAGGGGGCGCACCGATTGGTGCAGCGCCATAAACCTTGGCAAAATGTTGCTCAACGATTTCTGGTTTTTCACAGACTAACCACTGGCCACTAACGGGAAAACCACCATAACCCTTACTTTCTTCAATACCAGACATTTGCAATAGGGGTAATGCACCGCCACCCGCACCAAGGAATACAAAGCGGCTGTTGATAGTCTGCTTTTCTCCTTTGCTTTCTATTTCAACGTCCCAGCTAGCGTCATCTTGTTTATTGAAGCCGGTAACATTAGAGTTCAGCAATAAATCAACATTGTCATCGTTATCAAGATAGAGGCTCATATTGCGAGCTATTGCGCCAAAATTCACATCCGAACCATGAGCGATACGTGTTGCCGCACAGGCTTCATCTGTATCTCTGTCTTTCATGATAAGCGGCATCCATTCGGCCAATACTTTTGGATCTTCAGAGTATTCCATACCAGCAAACAAGTGATGTTGCTTTAAAGCTTGATAGCGAGTGCGTAGGAAATTAACATTCTTTTCACCCCACACTAAGCTTTGATGAGGGACAGAGTGGATAAAATTAGTGGATTCAGGAAGTAGGCCTTGTTCAACGAGGTAAGACCAAAATTGTAAACTTATTTCAAACGCTTCATTGATTTCTAGCGCCTTATTCGTGCTGACACTGCCATCTTCATTTTCAGGGGTATAATTGAGTTCGCAATAGGCCGCGTGACCTGTCCCTGCGTTATTCCAACCATCTGTACTTTCTTGTGCAACACTGTCTAAGCGCTCAACCAGAGTGATTTTCAATGAAGGGTCAAGCTGTTTAAGCAGCGTGCCTAGGGTAGTGCTCATTGCACCCGCCCCTACTAGGAGTACATCTACAGATTTCTTGGTCATTGCAGTATCACCATTTTATCGCCAGTTTTGGTGGATTGAGAGCAAGCTTTAACATCTATTTTGTACGTTTTAGTACTTATTATTGTGAGTAAAAATTGATAATTTTACTTAAAGTCGCATCTCTCAACAGATTTATAAAACGAGGGTCCATTTATGGACAATTGTAATTTTCTGTTGCGTGGATTGGCTAAATTATACGGGTTTTATGATCAATGTCTTGTTAGACATGGGTATGATACGTATTTATCTCTGTTATGTTTATTATCAGTAGACGTATTTTGTTAATATCCTAAAGATCTCAACATTTGCTCAGAATATAGCGTATTTTAGCGACACGTTAAGAGATGTTGATTTCTATTTTAGCTATATTGAAACGTTTGTTTCTGTTTTGTTGGTGAAGGTATAGGCGGATAAATGAAGACTCTTCGTATTGCCCAAGTGATGAAAGCAAACCCTATTTGCGTAGGTATGGACACACGTTTGCAAGAGGTGAGAAACCTGCTTGAAATGCACGGCTTTCACCATTTACCCGTGTTAGACGGCGAAGAGTTGGTGGGTATTATCTCTGATAGGGATATATTGAGATTGCTAAGCCCGTTTCTCGATACAGCGGCTGAAATGACAAGGGATGTTGAGCTACTCAATAAAGCGGCACACCAAGTTATGACACGTCAGCCCATATGTGTGTCGCTTGATGATTCTCTGAATAAGGTAGTCGAGTGGATGACCTCTGCCAGTATATCTTGTATGCCTGTTTTAGATGGGGGGCGCTTAGTGGGTATTATTACCTGGCGTGACCTAGTGGCATTATTAAAATTTGATGAATAAAAAAGGGAATGAATAATTTCATCCCCTTTTTTATCTAAAGCAAGTGACTCTTTCTGAAGTTTGTTCAGGGTGAATTTAGTGGGTTTTCGCCTGACCACCTAGAATATCGACAAGGTCGTTTTCTTGAAACAGGTAATGTTCTGCACAGAACTGGCAATCGATATTAATTTCACCTTGTTCCAGTAATATCTCTTTAATCTCTTCTGTGCCTATGGATAACAAGGCTTCTAATGTTCTTTGGCGTGAACATGAGCAACTAAATTGCATGGTTTTGGCGTCATAAAATCGCAGTTCTTCCTCATGGTATAAACGATGTAGGAGTTCTAGCGTATCCAGCTGTAATAATTCCTCATCCTTCACCGTTGAGGCGAGTTGAGTAAAGCGTTCCCAAGCATCTTCATCATCTTCTTTTGCTTGCTCAGCAGGTAAGCGCTGTAAAAACAAACCCGCACAACTAGCACCATCCGAGGCTAACCATACGCGGCTAGGTAGTTGCTCTGATTGGGTGAAATATTGTTCAAGGCACTCAGCCAAAGAATCACCCACAAGCTCAACAACACCTTGATAACGACGGCCATTGGTGGGTGTGATAGTAATGACCAGATAACCCCCTGCCAGTGTTTCTTTTAGTGATAACTTATCAGGGAAGGTTGCGCCTTCTTGCCATTGGGCTATGCCGCGTAAATTCTGTAGTTCATCGCATTCCACCATGATGGCTGATAGATCGCCTTCACCTTTAGCTTGTAAAGAAAGTACACCATCGATTTTGATGATATCTCTTAATAATGCGATGGCCGCGACAAACTCACCTAATAAGTTCTCTAAGGGTGCAGGATAGTTTTTGCGTTTAATAACCTCTTGATAGGCTTGATTCAAAATAACACGCTCACCACGAACATTGGTGTTATCAAACGAAAAACGTTGAATCTCATTGAGCTCTTTAGCATTCGAATTGCTTGTATCGTTCACTTTTCTATTACCTTGGTTTGAACAAAAAAATTCATATTTAAGCTGTGTAGAACACGTGATTACAAGGTTCTAAAAGGCTTCATTACACTCAATTTTTGCTACTTAATGATTAGAATTACCCTCCATTTTACGCTGGCAATGAATAATCATCCACTCACTAAATTCGTTTATTAGTTCAGGTTGCTGATTTTTTTCAGATGCGAGAGAGAATGCCTGCCAACAAAGGCCTAAATTCTGTTTGAGAAGAGACTCAAAACTCATTCGGACCTCTTTTGATTTCGAGCCTGGATAGTTCCGTTTTTGTCTTTTTAGACTAAATAGTTGTGCTTGAGCCTGTTGCTCAGCGGTGAGTTCGCAGGCTTTTAATTGCTTATACAGAGGGTCTTGTTTAGACTTTTCGCCGACTTGTTTTCGGGCATATCGAATAGAGGGGATAATTTGCGTTAACCAGTTTTGTAATTGGCTATTTTGTTTTATTAGCGAAGGCTCTAAAATGCAGCCTTCAAAGGTTAACCAAATACTGTAAAGCAATAGATTAACCTGCATATTGTGCTGATCTTGCAACCTGAGACAATAATTTGCCGCCTCAGGTTTAGCATATAAAGCCAAAGAGAATTGCCAAAAACTATTGTCTAATTGGCCAGCAGTTTGCTCGTTTGAAGCTTGACTATCGGTTGGGTCTGAATGAGTTGAGCACATAGAGCACCTTTATTATCCGCGCACTAGAAAGCTAGCGCGTGTTTACCTTTATCAAATGTTACTGCCAATTTTAGTCGCAGAGAAACATTGATCAGAGAAAATTGACCAGAGAAAAATTGAAACATGATCCAATTTACCCAAGTGAGTTTACAGCGAGGCCGTCAATTTCTGCTAGAAATGGCTGATTTGACCATATATGAAGGCCAAAAAGTAGGCTTGATTGGCGCTAACGGCGCAGGCAAGTCATCTCTTTTTGCTATGTTGCGAGGCGAACTCCATGCGGATACGGGTGAAGTCACTTTCCCTCAACAAAGGCGTATTGCCTTTATGGCACAGGAAGTCACAGACACGGACCGTAGCGCATTAGATTACTGTCTTGATGGGGATGAATGGCTAAGAGAGATTGAAGCTAAAATAGAGCTCGCCGAAACAAAACATGATGCGACAGCCCATGCACACTGGTTAGGTGAATTTGAAACAGCACATGGTTATAGCTCTAAATCAAGGGCCGAAACCTTGCTGCAAGGACTGGGTTTTAAAATGGCAGATATGGCCAAACCCGTAACGGCTTTTTCAGGTGGTTGGCGCATTCGATTAAACCTAGCGAAAGCCCTGATGTGCCCCTCTGATGTCCTTCTGCTTGATGAGCCGACTAACCATTTGGATCTCGATGCCGTCATGTGGCTTGAATCATGGTTACGCCAATACTCAGGCACACTTATTCTAATCTCTCATGATAGGGATTTCTTAGATGCAATTACCTCTCATATTATTCACCTGTTTCAGAAGAAGCTGACGGTTTATAAGGGTAACTATTCGGATTATGAGCGTCAACGTGCTGCCCATCTGGCCCAACAACAGGCCAATTACGAGCGTCAACAGACTCGTAAGGCGCACTTACAAACCTATGTAGACAGATTTAGGTATCAGGCAACGAAAGCGAAACAAGCACAAAGCCGCCTTAAAATGCTTGAAAAAATGGGGGATATTGCCCCTGCTCATATTGATTCACAGTTTCAATTTAGTATCCCTGTCGCCGAGAAAACCTCCGCTCAGTTGGTCAATTTGATTGAGGCAGATTTAGGTTATCAAGTTGAAGGTGGTCAGTTATCTCAACTGGCTAAAAGCAATTTTAGTTTACGCGATGGCCAAAGAATAGGTTTGTTAGGCCCCAATGGTGCGGGTAAATCAACCCTAATTAAATCATTAGTGGGTGAAATCTCTATCTTAAGCGGTGAGCGTGTCTGTGGTGAAAACTTAAGGATAGGGTATTTTTCTCAGCATCAATTAAGTGCGCTGGATTTGAATGCGAGTCCCGTGGTGCATATCCAAAGATTGACAGCAACGGCATTAGAAAGTGATGTACGTCGTTATTTGGGCGGTTTTGGCTTTAACGGTGACGACGCTTTGCGTACAGTGGGTGATTTCTCCGGTGGTGAAAAAGCGCGCTTAGCTTTATCTCTGATTGCATGGACCAAACCGAACCTTTTAATACTCGATGAGCCAACTAACCACTTGGATTTAGAGATGCGTCAAGCGCTGACCGAAGCCTTACAGGAGTTTCCAGGTGCTATTTTATTGGTATCACATGATCGCCACTTATTGAACAGTACTGTGGATGAGTTTTATTTGGTGGCAGATAACCAAATTGTTGAATTTGATGGAGACCTAGCCGCTTATCACACTTGGTTGCAAAAGCGTCAACTAGCAGGACGCCAACAAGAGAAGGCAAATGCGAGTGCGAATGCAAATGTTGAAAAGGTGGATAAAAAAGAAGAGCGACGTAAATCTGCAGAATTAAGACAACAGCTGAGGCCGCTTCATAAACTCATAGAGAAACATGAAAAAGCCGTACACAAAGCCCAAGAAAAGCTGGATGTCATTAGTGAAAAAATGGCGGATGGTGAGCTTTACGACATCACCAATAAAGACAAACTACAGGCCTTATTAAGTGATGAGGCGAAATGGAAAAAAGACTTGGAAGAAAATGAAGAAGCTTGGTTCGAGGCTCAAGAAAGCCTAGAAGAAGCTGAATCATCACTAAGTTAATTCGAATATTACTATTAAGACGCTTGTTTAGGAGCAACCCAATGACATTCCCTTTAGTGCGTATGCGTAGAATGCGTAAAGACAGTTTTTCCCGTCGTTTGATGCAAGAGAACCAAGTGACCAGCAATGACCTCATTTATCCTATGTTTGTTATCGAAGGTGAAAATGAACGTGAAAAAGTCGCTTCTATGCCAGGGGTTGAACGTGTTTCTATCGATCAATTATTGTTAGAAGCAGCTGAGTTGGTTGAATTAGGCGTGCCTGCCATTGCTCTCTTCCCTGTCGTGTCTGCGGATAAAAAGTCCCTCGAAGCAGAAGCGGCGTATGCCGATGATGGTTTGGCTCAAAGAGCGGTGCGCGCACTTAAGTCTGCTTTCCCTGATCTTGGTGTGATCACAGATGTCGCATTAGACCCTTTCACAACGCATGGGCAAGACGGCATTATTGATGACACAGGTTATGTGCTGAATGACATCACCACGGATGTATTGGTGCTGCAGGCATTGTCTCATGCTAAGGCAGGCGCCGATGTTGTTGCCCCTTCTGACATGATGGATGGCCGTATCGGCGCGATTCGAGAAGCGCTTGAAGCAAACGGTTTTATCAATACTCGCATCATGGCTTATTCTGCCAAGTATGCCTCTGCTTATTATGGACCTTTTAGAGATGCCGTTGGCTCAAGTGGCAACTTGGGTAAGAGTAATAAATTCAATTACCAAATGGACCCGGCTAACTCTGATGAAGCGATTCGTGAGGTGCAGTTAGACATCGAAGAGGGTGCTGATATGGTGATGGTAAAACCTGGAATGCCCTATTTGGATATTGTAAATCGAGTGAAAACTGAGTTCGGTGTTCCTACCTTTGCTTATCAGGTCAGCGGAGAATATGCCATGCAGATGGCCGCTTTCGAAAACGGTTGGTTGGATAAAGATACCGTCATGATGGAATCTTTATTGGCGTTTAAACGTGCCGGTGCTGACGGCATTCTTACCTATTTTGCTAAGGATGTTGCCCGTCTGCTTAAGGCCTAAAAAATGAGTGTTTGAGTCGCTTAAAGCCTGAATTTTGTCTTTGATTTGAGTTATTTAGCATTAAAAATGTGAGTAAGTACAAGGATGTACGTTAAATTCATAAAATTGTGTTATATAAGTAAGAGCTGTTTTTAACAATAAGCTCTAACGATGATGGATAATTAATCGAAACAGAGCATAAAATTACACCTTAGTTGAATTGGGGTAGTGGCGCTCATGGTCGATCAAGCAGGAAACAATGCACCAGATACAATTAAAGCAATAGATAAAAAGCTGGTGGATAAAAAAATGGTTGAAAAAAAGACGAGTGATAAAAAAGTATCTGAAAAGAAATCAAATGATAAAAAAGTATTAGACAAAAAAGAGAGCAATGACAAAAAAGACGTCGTTGGTGCTGATACTAAAAGGGTGAATGAACCTGCTTTGGAAACGATTCCAGAGCAACCTCAAGATGTAAAAAAAGTTGCGATTGAAAAACGTAAACCTGAAGAAATTGATTTAAATGATTCTGAGTTATATTTTAATCGTGAACTGAGTCACCTTGCTTTTCATGCTCGTGTTTTAGAGCAAGCAATGGATGAGAACCACCCTATACTTAACCGCCTCATGTTCCTCTGCATTTTTAGTAGTAACATGGATGAGTTTTTTGAAATTCGTGTCGCCGGTCTTAAAAGCCAATTAGAGTTTAGCCGTGAACAAACCGGTCCTGATGGTCTTTACCCCAAAGAAGTCCTGCGCCAAATTAGTGATCAAGCCCATAAATTGGTACGACGCCAATATCGTATTTTAAACGACATTATATTCCCTAAATTATCTGAGAATAATGTTCAATTCATTCGCCGTAGTTTATGGTCTGAAGCACAGGCTGCTTGGGTTAAAAAGTACTTCCGTGAAAATGTATTGCCTATTATCAGCCCCATAGGTCTAGACCCGGCCCACCCTTTCCCTCGCTTAGCGAATAAGACGTTCAACTTTGTGGTTGAACTGGAAGGTCGAGATGCCTTTGGTCGTGAAAATGGTTTAGCTATAGTGCCGGCACCCAGTTCATTGCCGCGCTTAGTTAAGATGCCAGCAGAGGTGAGTGAAGATGGGGACAATCTCGTTTTCCTTTCCTCTATTATTCACGCTCATGCGGATCAGCTCTTTCCTGGTATGACAGTGAAGGGTAGTTACCAATTTCGATTAACGCGAAATGCGGACTTAGAAGTCGACTCAGATGATATCGGTTTGGACTTGGCCGGTGCCCTAAGAACCGAATTACAAACACGCCATTATGGTAGCTCTGTTCGCTTAGAAGTGGCTGAAAACTGCCCTGAAAGTGTGATTAATTCCCTGTTAGAGCAGTTTGATCTACGTGAAAATGATTTGTATCTAATTGATGGTCCTGTCAATTTAAGTCGATTGTTGGCGGTACTGGACCTGGTTGATCGTCCAGATTTATTGTACCCACCCTTTTCACCGGGTTTGCCTCGTAAGTTATCTACCTCTAAAGGGGATGATATGTTTGAGGCAATTAGGCAAAAAGATTACCTACTGATGCACCCTTATGAGTCATTCTCGCCTATCATCGACTTCTTAAGTAATTCTGCAAAAGACCCGCATGTGGTAGCGATTCGTCAAACGCTTTACCGTACCGGTTCCCGCTCTCCTATCGCCAATGCGTTAGTGGATGCGGCTCGAAATGGTAAAGAAGTGACGGTTGTTATTGAATTAAGGGCGCGTTTTGATGAAGCAGAGAACCTAGCGTTAGCGAGCCGATTGCAAGATGCTGGAGCGATAGTGGTTTATGGTGTTGTGCGTCATAAAACCCACGCCAAAATGATTTTAATCGTGCGCCGAGAAGGTAATATATTAAGGCGTTATGTGCACCTTGGTACCGGTAACTATCATGCCGGTAATGCCAGACTTTACACAGATTATAGTTTGCTCACTTGTGACGCTGATATTGGTGAAGATATCCATAAGGTATTTCAGCAATTAACGGGTATGAGTAAAGAGCTGAAAGTGAAGAAAATACTGCATGCGCCTTTTACCTTGAGAGACCGTTTGCTGGATATGATTAACAAGGAAGCAGAGAGTGCCAAAAAAGGTAATCCGTCGAGGATTATCATTAAAGTGAATTCTTTGACTGAGCAACGCTTGGTACAGGCACTTTATAAAGCCTCTCAAGCCGGTGTGAAAATCGACCTGATAGTACGCGGTATTTGTACCTTACGCCCTGGTATAAAAGGGGTTTCGTCAAATATCAGAGTGCGTTCTATTATTGGCCGTTTTTTAGAACATACACGGGTTTATTATTTTTATAATAACCGCACACCTTTGGTATATTTATCCAGCGCCGATGGCATGGATAGAAACCTGAATAATCGTATTGAAGTCGCTTTTCCGTTACAAGATGCCAAATTAGCTAGGCGTGTTAAAAAAGAGCTAGAGGCATATATTACCGATAACACCCAGAGTTGGGTGTTGCAAAACGATGGTTCTTATCAGCTTAATAAACCACGAAAAGGGGAATACCGTAGCGCTCAGCGTACCTTATTAGGCCACCTTGCTGATTAAGATAGTTACAAGATAGATTAAGATATGTAAAAAATAAGACAAAAAAAGCCGAGATGATCTCGGCTTTTTTGTCGATATTTTTAATACTTAGCTAAATGTCAGAATGAAGTTTTTTGCGACTAAGTAGTCAGCTTCTATTTGTAAATTAGCGAAGGTGAGAGGACGTGCTTCTAACCAGCCTGGTAAGAATTCAATATGAAGGGTATTTCCCTCGGCTTTCATCGAAAAGATCGGCATATCGCCTTCTTTCCTATCATGGTGCAAATTAATCGCAAAGCGTAATAGTATGGTGAGGCGGTCCAGTTCTTGTTGGTCATGACGGGTAAAGCGGTAATTAAGAGATTGAGTAAATTTACGTCTATGACGAAGAACCAGATTTGCCAAGGCTTGTTGCTCTTGCTGGGAAAAACCAGGTAAATCGGATTCACTGATGATATAAGCCCCGTGTTTATGATATCGACTATGAGATATCCCCATACCAACTTCATGTAATAGGCTTGACCAGCGTAAGAAATCTTCGCTCGAAATACTACTAATGGTCCAATCATCTTTTACCTGGGCAAGTGCAGATAACCCAGTATGGGCGACCAATTTAGCTTGCTCTTTATCGATATGGTATTGGTTTAATAGATATTGAACCGTAGTTTCACGTATATCGGTATCGGCATAACGACCCATCACATCAAACAATACGCCTTCTCGTAAGGCGCCAACCGAAAGGTCCATATTACTAATTTGAAAACATTCAAACACGGCGGTCAAAATGGCAAGACCCGCTGCAAAAGTGGTTTTACGCTCTGGTTTAAGACCTGCAAGGTTTAAATTATCCGCATGACCTGCTTCAAATAGTTTCTTTTGAATTACCTTAATGCCTTTTAAGGTGATGCCTTTTTTACCCCAATTGTTTTCTTTAATAATGTTGAAGGCAGCTTTGATTGTGCCAGATGAACCTATGGACAGGTCCCAGTTTTCGTCAATATAGTCCTCTTGGATGCTTAGCATTTCAAGGCGGGCGGCTGTTACCGCTTTTTGGAAATTAGATTTGGTAATACTGCCGTCTTTAAAGAAACGTTGGCGAAAACCAACACAGCCCATATGCAGGCTTTCGGTGAGAATAGGGTTATGCTGACTACCAATAATAAACTCTGTGCTACCACCACCGATATCAACAACCAGTCGTTTTTGCTCTCCATGGTCCATGGTATTAGAAACACCCACATAAATAAGACGTGCTTCTTCGCGTCCGGCAATGACTTCGACAGGATGGGGGATAATATCCATGGCTTCCCCGATAAAATCGTATCGGTTTTTTGCCACCCTAAGTGCATTGGTCCCTACGATTCGTACTGAACCTAGGGGCATATTCTCTATGACTTGAGCAAATCGAGTAAGGCAGGCTAAGCCCCTTTGTTGGGCCTCATCATCAAGAATGTTGTCATGTAAACCTGCAGCCAGTTGTACCTTCTCACCGTACTCGCCAATAACTCGGAGCTGGCCATGGGTTACCTGAGCAATGACCATGTGAAAACTGTTTGAGCCTAGATCGATCGCGGCAATTTTCTCAAAGGGAAGATCATGAGCAGGTTGCTGAAAGAGTGACTGCATGCAAAAGTGCCTTAATGTGCTTGATTAATACAGGTGCAGATTATCTTAGATAAGTCGATATGTCATGATTTTGCGTAAATATGGGCATAATTATGCTGGATTCATATGTATTCTAGAGCCTATATAAGGGGCATAAAGTAGCATTTATGCACCCTGATAGGCTTAATATGTAAAATTTGTTAAAAATTGATCAAAAAAATGATTTTTCCATTTTTTTTCTATAGACCTTAACAAAAACACGAACTATAGTAGGTGTGTTCTTGATCATTCAAATGCATTTATTTATAGCTGTTAAGCAATAAGTTAGAGGCTTTGAGAACAAGAGTTCCAATCAAATCGTTACGCGCTATTTTCAACATTTGTTTCAGAAATTGTGTCTCGGTCAAATTATTATTTAGATGCTTCCTAATTAAGATTTAATATGTATATACATACAATCGTATTGTCCAATTTGAGAAGTCCTGTCAATTTTCCTCAATTAGAAACCGTAAAAATCCGTTTATGAATCTTACCGAATTAAAACAGAAATCAGTACAAGAACTATTAAATATCGCAGCTGAAATGGGTATAGATAACCTGGCTCGATCCCGTAAACAAGATGTTATTTTTGCCATCCTTAAGCGACATGCTAAAAGTGGTGAAGATATTTACGGGGATGGTATCTTGGAAATCTTGCAAGATGGCTTCGGCTTTTTGCGTTCACCTGACTGTTCTTACCTTGCTGGCCCAGATGATATTTATGTATCGCCTAGTCAAATACGCCGTTTTAACTTGCGTAAAGGCGACACAATCGCAGGCAAAATTCGTCCACCAAAAGATGGTGAGCGTTACTTTGCATTGTTGAAAGTTAATGAAATTAACTTCGATAAGCCAGATAGCGTACGTAACAAAATTTTATTTGAAAACCTAACGCCTTTGTTTGCTGACCAGCGTTTGGTAATGGAAGCCGGTAATGGTTCGACTGAAGATGTCACTTCACGAATTATTGACCTAGTTGCTCCAATGGGTAAAGGGCAACGTGCCTTGGTGGTTTCTCCTCCAAAAGCAGGTAAAACCTTTATGTTGCAGAATATCGCCAATGCGATTTCTCGTAACAACCCAGAAACAGACCTTATTGTACTTCTGATTGACGAACGTCCTGAGGAAGTAACAGAAATGACACGTACAGTACGTGGTGAAGTGGTTGCATCAACATTTGATGAGCCGCCAACGCGTCACGTACAAGTCGCAGAGATGGTTATCGAGAAAGCGAAACGTTTGGTAGAACACAAGCGTGACGTGGTTATCTTGTTAGACTCTATTACGCGTTTGGCTCGTGCTTATAATACCGTTATTCCTTCCTCTGGTAAGGTATTAACAGGTGGTGTTGATGCTAATGCACTAGGTCTTCCAAAACGTTTCTTTGGTGCTGCACGTAATATCGAAGAAGGCGGCAGTTTAACCATTATTGCAACCGCTTTGGTTGATACTGGCTCTAAAATGGATGAAGTTATCTTTGAAGAATTCAAAGGAACAGGTAACTGTGAGCTTCACCTTGATCGTAAAATTGCTGAGAAACGTACTTTCCCTGCGATTAACATTCGCCGTTCTGGTACGCGTCGTGAAGACTTATTAACGTCTGAAGATGAACTACAACGTATGTGGATTTTGCGTAAGTTGTTAAATCCAATGGAAGACGTATCTGCCACTGAATTCTTGATTGATCGCCTGAAGGTGACCAAAACCAATGACGAATTCTTTGATGCTATGAAGGGTAAAGGTAAGTAAGCCTAAGCCCTATATAAAAAAACCACTTTTATAGTGGTTTTTTTTGCCTCATTTTTTATCTAGTGCGACTCTAAATCATGTTAGTCGATGCTATGTCTAAGAGAATTACCATGAAATACAAAGACCTTCGAGACTTTATCGCTGTCCTTGAAGAGCGAGGGGAGTTGATTCGCATAACAGCCGAAGTCGATCCTTACCTTGAGATGACAGAAATTAGTGATCGAACCTTGCGTAATGAAGGCCCCGCTCTATTATTTGAAAATCCTAAAGGTTACGACATGCCTGTTTTGGCAAACCTGTTTGGGACACCTAAACGCGTTGCCATGGGAATGGGTAAGGAGTCAGTTTCAGCACTAAGAGAAATTGGCGAATTGTTGGCTTTTCTAAAGGAACCAGAGCCCCCTAAAGGCATGAAGGATGCGTGGCAAAAGCTACCCATTTTCAAGCAGGTGTTGAATATGGGGCCTAAAGTGGTGAAGACGGCACCTTGCCAGGAGCAAATTTTCGAAGGTGATGCTGTAGATCTAAACCTGATTCCGATTCAGACCTGTTGGCCTGGAGATGCTGCACCCTTAGTGACTTGGCCGTTAGTCGTGACTAAAGGTCCACACAAATCACGTCAGAATTTAGGGATTTACCGTCAGCAGTTGATCGGTAAAAACCGCTTGATTATGCGTTGGTTATCTCACCGCGGTGGTGCGCTAGATTTTCGTGAATGGTTGCAAGTACACCCGGGCGAACCCTTTCCTATTACGGTTGTACTGGGTGCTGACCCTGCGACTATTTTAGGTGCGGTAACCCCGGTGCCAGATACCTTATCTGAATATGCGTTTGCGGGTTTATTGCGTGGTAGTAAAACCGAGCTAGTTAAGTGTATTGGTAATGATTTACAGGTTCCCGCCAGTGCTGAGATCGTCTTAGAAGGCTTTATTTATCCTGACGATGAAGCAGTGGAAGGTCCGTTTGGGGATCACACTGGTTATTATAATGAGCAGGATAGCTTCCCTGTGTTTACGGTTGAGCGCATTACACAACGCAAGAAGCCTATTTACCACAGTACTTATACTGGCCGTCCACCTGATGAACCAGCGATATTAGGTGTTGCTTTAAATGAAGTATTTGTACCTATACTAAGAAAGCAGTTTCCAGAAATTGTTGATTTCTATTTACCACCAGAAGGCTGCTCTTATCGAATGGCCGTGGTGACTATGAAGAAACAATATCCAGGGCATGCAAAGCGCGTGATGTTAGGGGTATGGTCTTTTTTACGACAGTTTATGTATACCAAGTTTGTCATTGTCTGTGATGATGATATTAATGCCAGAGATTGGAATGATGTTATTTGGGCCATCACCACACGTATGGACCCAGCAAGGGATGTTACCTTGATAGAAAATACGCCGATCGATTATTTGGATTTTGCCTCACCTGTTTCTGGTCTAGGATCTAAAATGGGGATGGATGCCACCAATAAATGGCCGGGTGAAACAGATCGTGAATGGGGAGTGCCGATAGAAATGACAGAAGAGGTTAAAACCAGAGTTGATGATATTTGGTCCTCTTTAGGTATTGATGAGGCGATTTCAGGTAAATCACCAAACTAAATTGGCGTTATACCTAGCCATACACAAATTTAATTAAAAAATATAAGCCCAAAGGGCAGATTCGAGAGAACGGAGTAATAGCGTGAACGAAGTAATCGCAAAGGTTAACAAGGTTGATTTAATTAACCAAAATGTCTATCAGGTTAGCCTCGATGTACCAGTTGATAGCTTTATTGCTGGGCAATATTTGATGATTCAATTGCCAAGTGGTGAAAGCGTACCTTACTCCATAGGTAGTGCTGCTAATGAACTTCCAAGTTTACAGCTTTATATCTTGGTAGCTGATGAAGCGTCATTAGCTCACAAGGTAATCTCTTATTTACAAGGCAATGAAACTGTTAACCTAAAGATTCCCGGTGGTGATTGCCATATTGAAAACGGCTCATTAAATGAAGCGGTTGAACAGGTTTTGTTAGTGGCTGGTGGAACAGGATTTGCTCAAATGAAGAGCATGTACGATGCTCTGACTGCACAAAATTATCAGGGCAAAGTCTCCCTTTATTGGGGGGTGCGTACACCTGAAGATAGTTTTCTAAATGATTGGATAGCGACCAAGGATAATGTCAGTTTAGTGGCGAATGAAGCGGATGCTGATTGGTCTGGTACCACAGGTTGGTTGTACGAGAAGATTGTATCGGATAACACAGATCTGAGTCGTTCAGTTGCATTTGTTAGTGGCTCGCCGGGCATGGTTTACGGTACTTTGGACAAACTAGAAGCGGCGGGTCTTGCCCATGACGCCAGTTTTTCTGATGTGTTTGCTTATGCCCCACGTCCAGAAAAACCACAGTTATAACGGGATGAGTCGAGTTTTTTGACGGAATCTTTGCAATAAAAAATACCGCATTAGCTTCTGCTAAATGCGGTATTTTTTTGTTCCTTGTTTTTTATAAGCCCATAAAAAGCGGAATTAAAATCGGTACAAGAAGGCTCATGATAAAACCACTGGCGATAGCCGTCGGGATAATGTCTGCCCCATGAAATTTGCCTAACATAGGGAGCGTAAAGTCCATGGCGGTTGCGCCAGAGTAGCCTACTGAAACATGGCTATTGATCTTGCAAAAGATAGGGATAAGCAACAAAGCAAGAATCTCACGGCC
>Ga0209292_1001946_pt1 | contig 24588 bp, 6 predicted proteins | sample GOMGulsemesocosm_2_FD_184634 | JGI IMG/M metagenome (GOLD analysis project Ga0209292, IMG submission 184634) | Methane-oxidizing microbial communities from mesocosms in the Gulf of Mexico - GOM9C Gulf of Mexico (SPAdes) (version 2) | ecosystem: Environmental > Aquatic > Marine > Cold seeps... | reverse complement strand
TAACCATAGCAAATTGGTCCCACCTGATCCCATTCCGAACTCAGTAGTGAAACGATTTAGCGCCGATGGTAGTGTGGGGTCTCCCCATGTGAGAGTAGGTCATTGCTAGACGCCTATTTAGATAAAGCCGCTGCATTAATTTGCAGCGGCTTTTTCGTGTCTGGCGTTTGATAAACTGCAATGACCGGCATGATGCCACGAACCATAAAGCGTCCGTCGACGACGCAGTCGTTGCAACACGGCCAAGAGGTTGGTGGGTCACGTGGAAGCCATTGCTAGACGCATATTCGAAAAAAGCCCCAGTCGAAAGATTGGGGCTTTTTTCGTTTGCGCGCAAAAAAGTTGAGGCCGACAAAAGTCATCCCCGCAGTCTTTTGAGCGGGGATCTCGTTCAGCGTGCTGTGAAATCAATACTACGACACTCTGCAGAAGATCCTCTATAAGGAGATCACTAGGATGACGACTCTTTAGCCTCTTGTTTAGCTTGCTCATTTTGTATCAGCATATTTTGTTGATCACGACTTGCAGCATATAAGCCTATGTTGTTTAGCATCAGCAGATCTTGCTCGGTTGTTACATTTTCGGTATATAACTTAATGTTAAATAGCTTAGAAAATTCCTGCATTTTCCCTACGAATTGCTGTTTTTCGCTATCGTGAGCAATTCCTAAGGTATGCTCGAATGCTAATCTTATTGCATCAACCCTAATGGTTTGAATTACACTTAAAGGTAATAATTGAGCATCGTAACGCTTGATGATAACTTGGCCGCAAAAACCATGGATTAGGTCACTAAATCTTTTAAATAATTCAAGATTATCCGCGACAGCATAGGCCGATAAACTAAATAATAACTGCGATGCTAACTCAGGAGTCTCGGTTAGTTGCTCTTCTAACCAATCAATAAACTTAATATCGCCTAATGAGGGGATCGACAGGTTGACTAATACTTGATGCTGCCACTTTTCTTGCTTGATATTGGCAATAATTTTGGTGATCACTTGTTGGTCAAGCATGGCGCTGTGGTGGTACTTTTCAGCAATGGAAACAAAGGTAGCCATTGCGACCGGCTGACCTTGCTGGTCAGCGACCTTGGTAAATGCCTCTACCATCACACAAGGGTTGTGAATGCTACTGTGTGCAAGCTCAGCATTTAATTTAAAACAGGGGTTGACGTAGTCGACGTTAAAATCGCCAGTATTTACACATTGCTCAACGAGTTGCCGCCACTGTTTTAGATCACGCCCTTGCTGTGAATTTTTAAAGACGTAAGCTTGGTTCGGTCCTATCTGTTTTGATGATTCTAACGCCTCGTAAGCACTGGCTAATAATGTATCAAAATCACTGAGGTGGTTGAAAGGGCAGCCACCCATATGAGTAATATCGTTATAGCCCAATTTATGGGCGAGTTGGTTATATTGTTCAGATAACTCAACCGTTAAAGCTGATGCATCTTGGTAGTTGGCATTTTGTAGGATTATTGAAAATTCGGCACCTATAAATCGATAGCAAAAGTATTGGCAGTGACTTGGCGACTGTTGCTTTAATGTGTCGTTAAGTGTGTTGACAAACTGCTCAATTAAATCATCGACATAGCTTTTATCATTATTAGTCGCAATGCTCTTTAAGTCATTTATTCTGAGGATAAATACATAACCACTATGCTCAAGGTTCAATAGTTGTTTTAATTTATCATCAAACATTGGCTTTAATGCTAAATTGGTTAGTTTGTCGGTATTGAGTTGCTGATTTATATGATCGATATCGTTGTTGAGTTTAGAGACGAAATGGCTTAATTTTTCTGACATTTCATTCATTGCTAACGTAACACTTTTTAATTCAGTTGTTTTAGGAACCGAGTCAATGGTGGCAAAGTCACCAACAGCTATTTGTGATGCCAAGCTACGGATCCGTTGTAAAGGTGTTAGGATCCAACGGATAAAGAGACTTAATACAGTCATTGAGATCACTAGGGCTAAAAATGAATACAAGCTAGCTTGGGTAGCATGTTGATATAACCTATCGTATGCGTCTGCTGGGTTGGCGCTTACAGACAATATTGCGACAACATTCCAGCCGTCACTTACTTCAACTTGCGCAGGCTTCAAGTCAATAGGAAACATCGCAATAAACCAGTCTGGCGTTTGTTCAAACTTAGTGTCACGGGTATCGTTAGCTACTAATGTATCGATGGTAACTATAGCGCTACCATTACTGCTAACACCATCTTTGACTGCGCTAAAATCAATCTTAATTTGAGTGTTGTTGTTAAAATTTGGGGCTGGTAAAAAGTGCAGCCATTTAATAAATTGAGTCTGTTTTTTGGCAGTAACATCATATTCTAGCGCGGCGAGTTGCGAGGCTAAATCTAGTTGGTCAAGATTGGTGGTTATGATGCCTAAGTCTTTGTTGGTCGCTACCTGTTTAAGTTGCCAACCCGCGTCGCTAAACTCGGTTTGCGATGCGGTGTTTAACAATTGGGTTGCCGACAGTGGTACAGCGATAGCGTCTAGTCTAATTTCTTTAAAAAAGCCACGGTCGCCAACAGCTTTAATAATGGATTCAATTTTTGGATCTTCAATATGTTTAACTAACGGACCTAACGCTAACGCTAAGGCGGTCGCGGTATCTTGCGCCTTGCTAAATGAGGCTGTACGTAAATATTGTTGGCTGTCATTAACACTGATCAGAAAGTTACCGCTAAAAATAAGGGTAAACATAATCAATAACATAATTTGAAGTTGCTTAATTAGAGACATAATAGCTTCCTTATTTCTTTTTCATCAGTCGCTTCCATGCCGACAGACTATATTGCATTGTTTTAGAAGGTTTACCACGGTGTTTTGATTTGAGTAAACCACTGGCATTAAAATTAAAGACCGGCGTTATATCGGGTCGTTGGCTGGCTAATTTTAAGCGTAAATTGACGTTATCTAGTAATATAGGGATCGCATCCGGGGTCGAGTAATAACTCATAACCATGTGGGCAGCGTCGAACTTTTTCTGCTTCGAATTTAGTTTGACGTAACTCAATTGCAGTTTGCTATCGGCGACCCCCAATAATTTAAGGCTAAAATATTTTGCGGTAGCGTAATCTTCACAGTCACCAGCGCCAGTGCCAATAAATTCATGCATGGTGGCCCAGTAATCCGGTTTGCCCCAGTGTTTTAAATCACGCAAAAACTTAATGCGGTTAAAGTAGCGATTAACCGCTTTAAGTTTTTTAAGCTCATTAAGGTTGGCGCTGCGAACCATCATTTTGTTCCACAGCTTAAGCCGCTTAACCGCTTTGGCATTATATTTTTTTGCAAAGCGATCATACTGGGCCGCAGTGACATAATCAGGCACTGTTTGTTTCGCTGAATTGACTAACATCGGCAATCCAGCTAACAGCAGGGCGACCACGCAAGCGCGGTACTGTGTTTTATTGAACAAAGGCAACCATTGTCGCTTAAACATTATCAGCTCAGTATTGGTGACATTGGTAGTTAGGCATCGTGAATTACCCAATGCTATCGTCAATTTCAAGTTGAACATTGACTTTTACTGTTGGGTCGCCACTGTTGCTATAAACATCGAATGTTTTGCTGTCTATTGTTTCGGTACCGCTTTTGCTCCAATTTTTTGAAGTGGCATTGCTAAACGAAACGATGTCAGCTGAATCGCCTAAAATTGTCAGCAGTTTGCTAGTCCCCGCTAGGCTAACGACATCATCAAAAGATAAGTTTTGTAACTGGTGGTTACCATTGGCGGTTAAATCTAATTGTTCTATATTACTCAGGTTGTTTACCGACGCAAAGTCTATGCCTTGGTTTTCTAATAATACCAGGCTGTCAGAACCGGCTTGGCCATTAAGCGCTACGCCAGTTTTGTATAGCAATTGATCGTCGCCTGATGTCGCAATGACTGGGCTTATATCAATGGTGAAGGTTGCGTTGGCGGCGGTAGAGCTAGCACCATTTGCTGTTTCAACCGTGATAGCGGTAATCGTAATGGGTTTGATACCACCAGTGTCTTGTTGGACCACGCTGAGGTTATTAATATCATCGAAGGCAATATTGTTAATAGTGTAGGTATCAGTGCCACTGGCATAGCTAAAGTTACCGTCTTCGATTTCGACACCTGCTAGCTTAAAATTCGCATTAGCCCCAAGGTTTTGTAGAGTTAGTGTCATCGTTTCTGAACCATCAATATCGGACATCGCGGCATTAAGGTTAATCGCAATGTCTTGACCTTCAAGGCCAAAGGTTTTAGTCGGGCTTAAGGTAATGGTGTCTGTGGTAGCAGCGATAGTTAGGTCAAACTGGGTATCGTTACTGATGTAACCGGTTTCGCCAGGTTCTTGGCTAATTGTAATAAAGGTTAGGGCCGTTAATCCGGTTAAACTGCCGCTCCAATTCTCAGGGGCTTGAATATAAATATCATTGATAAGACCGTCGACATTAAGTGGCACGCTCCATTGATTAAAACCTTCACCAAATTGAGCGCTAGTACCGCTGTTAACCGCTAGCAAATAATCGCCGGGGCTATTCGGGTCTGGATAAAAAATTTGAAAATTAGTTGGAATGTTATCAAGTAGAGTCGCGACTAATGCTTCTGAGCTATCTGGTGAACTGGTCGATAAATCAAGCTTAACCCAATTGGGGTTGCCAGCGATGAGCGCGTCTTCTGTGCCCGTGACATTATTGGCAACAGGGGTATTACCGTCTAACACTGAGTTAACAACAAAGCTATAGTTGTGTGTCGACGTTACTTCTGCGGTATCGGTATCAGGATGGCCTGGTAAACTTTGTGATTCTTTGCTTATTACAAAGACGTCAATATCGACGCTGCCATGGCTATTGCTGCCTGGAGTAAACTTAAAATTAAGCGAATCGTTAGCGTTGACATTTGAAATGACATAATAGGTGCCAGTTGCCAAACCTGCAGGGTCGACTTCTTTTGTTGTGATAGCAACATCTGCGCCATCAGTCAGGGTACCGTTTTCACTGCTATTTGAATAAGCTTCGGTGACTTTAATATAGAGCTTATTATCAACAACGCCGGCATTTGCTCCATCGGCAGTATTGCTTAAATCGATTTTAAATATTTGGGTGACATCTTCGTCGGTAGCATTATCACCCGTGACTGCTATTACGATTGGATCGGTTAAGGCGAAAACTGGCTGATCGACCGCGAGACTATCGGTTTTGTGACTATTGTTATGATAAGTTGTGATGGTGGCATTGAGGGTGAATTTTTCGCTGCCAGCATCGTTGCTACTAAAATTAGCGGGCGGGGTGATTGTTACGCCGGCGAGTATCGTCGCGATAGCCGCAGAGTCACCATTGCCACTAATCACCCAAAAATCACCGTGTGCTTGAACTGAGCTGCCAGTGACGTCAGTGCCCGCTGGCAGGTCTTTTAATAGTATTGAGAACTCACCCGAAGCCGATATAGTTGCTAATATCAGTTGATCAAGGGTAAAGCTGGTATCTTCTTTAATATCGAGAGCTTTTATTGAGAAATCGGTAATATTAGGTGGAGTGCCCGTGGTGTTTGAGCCGCCATACCCGGAGTCTTTTTCTAGCGTGATAAGTTGAAAGTCGTTTTGATATTGACCGTTAGCATCATCTTCGTTATAAGCAATAATCTTGATGGTGCTGGTATTAAAACTTGCGGCATCACCGTTCACTATAAAGCTAACAGTATGGGTTATACCGTTAGTACTGCTTAGCGGTAGATCATTAAGATCGATGAACCATACACCAGAGTTGCTACTGCTATTGCCTATATCACCGGCATAAATACCACCGGCGACAGTGACCCCGCTAGGGACGTTTTCGATTACTAATCTGGCCACTGTTTCTGAGCCATCAATATCAGAGGTATCAGCCTCTGGGCCGTTGGTGTGGATAGCAGCCTTTACGGTAACATCAACAGTAACCGTGGTATTGTTGGTGATTAACACTGTCGAGTCTGTGACTGTTCCTGCAATACCGCCATTAATGTTGCTTAGATTTACGTCGATGGCATCGGTTACCGCGGCAATATTGATAATATACTTGCCGGCTAAGGTGACACTTGAGACATCAGTTGCGGTGCCACTGGTAATAGTAGCGGTGTCTTTGATGCCATAAAGCACCTCGAAACTGTTGCTGCTATGTAAATCGGAATCTCCCAACACATAAATATCATTAAAGCTGCCATTGGTTAAGATGTAGTGAGTGCCGTCATCACTGATATTCGGATTACTGCTAACGGCACCGTCTAAGGTTAGGGCGGTGCTATTGCCGACATAGAGAGTAAGATTAGTGAGGCCAAGCTCTGCTTTATTAATTCTAATACTGTCGACGGTTTCATCGTTATCGTTATTTTGAACCACCAGTTCAAAATTCACTTTGGTTAAAACATCTTCATTGGCGGTGGTGGAGTTTGTAATAGTGGCTTCGGCCGATGGCGTGACTAATAATGTGACATCCTCGGCGGAATGAGTGATGCTGCTGCCGTTTAATTCAGTGGTAATATAGGAGACGTTAAGTGCTATTTCACCGCTGAAGTTCTCAGGGGTTATTACTTTGAGATTGCTAACATCGTCGGCACTAAGGATCCAACGACGTCCGCTGCCAGTGCCGCCAATATATTGGCCGCCAACTAAATCAAATTTTGGATCAAGGCCGCTAATCACCACCGTTAATGATTCAGAAGTGTCGTTATCATACGAGGCTAACGCGTTTGGAGTTTGATAAATTAGGGATAAATCTATTTGATTGCTGGCGCCATCAACTAAGGCTTCGGTGGTGACCAAGTTATAAATACCGCTCGGATCATTACTGGTACCGTTAACATCAAAACCCTTAAGTAAAATACCAGTGGGCAAGTCGGCAATAGCATTGACTGCCACTTCAAGTTGAATGGTTGGGGTTGAATTACTGGCACCACCATCATCCGAAGTTGCCGAGATATCTAAGGTCGTATTCTCGTCACTATTGTGAACGGGTATATATTTTAGCGGTACTGCGCTATCAAAATTACTGACCGTTAATGTCCATGTTGAGTCCATTTCGTCGACGGCTGTTAAGCCGCCTGCAGCGACACTGCCTTTATTAAAGAGCAAGCCATTGTAATAAATGCTAGCACCGTCTGGAATTTTTTCGATTGTTAGCTCAAACACTTCACTGCCATCTTTGTCATCGCTTGAGGTGGTGATATCAAGGTCGATACCATCGACAGCTGCATCAATATCACCTGCGCTATTGCCCTTGCTGCGCCCAGCATCTTCATCACCTATTGCTTGCTTGATTGCTAAAGTGACAGCGTCGGCTACTGGATCAACGGTTAATGTTAAGGTGTCTGGTGTTGAGAATACAGGGGTGGCTGCGGCATTGGTATCTTCGTCGTAATCTGTTGTCTTGACCGCCATTTTAATTGCGATAGCACCGGAGTACTGACCTGCTGGCATAAACCGGACGGTGCCAAGTGCAGCCAGTGGAACGTCGACGCCACTCGCTATATTTTGGACGGTAAGAGTGGTGATATTACCTTCAAGGGTGTATTCAAACATTGAACCGACAGGCACGTTCGAAAAGTTAATCTCGGTCTTTTCTGATTTGTAGGGGGTGGTACCATTATTTGTGTCATCTTCATTGGTGACATCTAGTGGTGTGCCATTGTTGGGAGTATTTAAGTCAATCCAGCTACCGTCTTCAGAGACGTTGTTATAACTTCGATCTCCTTGAGTAATGATATCGATATTGCCATCACCGTTACTGTTAGTTTTACTCTCTGATACTGCATTAATAGTGACAGTAAAAGGGTTACCATTAGCTGTAGTATAGAGGGTGTTGGTGGTCGAGGTGACAGTTGAGCCATGCACGGTATTGGTGTCGGTAGATTCTACTGTGATATCGAGCTTAACATCGAGACTGCTGTGATCGCGGTGAGTATCTAGTAATAGCCCTTGGACTTCCGTTAAGGTGAACGGGTTACTCGTTTGTGGGTTGTTAGTAGTACCGATTACAATGGTAAAACTGCCGCCATCGGCAACTGAGGTATAAAGGTTAGTGCCATCGTCAGTCGTTAGCTCAAGGTCTTTTTCGATGCCCTCAATGGTAATCTTAGTGATTTTATCAACGCCATCAACGGTACCAGTATCGTTATCTGACAAGCCTGCAAGAAAGGCAATGTTAGTATCCTCAAAGCCAGACGCGCTCGCTAGTGTGATATCATTGGCAAGAGGCTCAACATAGAGGTTTAATGTTACTTGTGCCGACTCTTCGATAATAAGGGGGTTGGCGTCTGTGGAGTCATCATCGGTATCAATAGCCTTTAGGGTTATGGTCATGCCGAGTATGTCACCGCTAAAATCTGCTGGAGGTGTAAATTCTATGGATGGACTAGCTCCGGTGAAAAATACGGTCACGTCGCCGCTACCGTTTGCTTCCGCCGATGCGCCATTGATTGTGAGGGTCGAGTCTTCTGGCACATTTGAGATGGTGTAGCTGAATTTTTCGGATACATCGCTAATGTCTCCAATTTCGCCATATTTGGCCGTTAATATGACGTCTAAATCTAGGGAGGCATCTTCATTTATTGTCATCTCAGTTGCGCTGCTAGTGAGCGTTACCTCATCGGTTACCGCTTGAACATCAATGGCAATAACGCTTTGAGTTTCGGCGCCGTCGAGTCCATTGACCCCGCTAATAACAGCGCCGGTATTATCAACCTCAAAACTTGTGACACTGACGGTGACATTAATATTATTGTGGCTGTCTAGCGGTGGCAACAATTGCAAGCTTTCATATTGCTCGACGGTTAATCTGATGGCGCTTGGATTTGTCACATCAAGACCAGAAATATGCTTATTAATTAGATTGTTATTATCATCGACTAAGACAATAATAATATCACCGCCATCTGAAATCAGGTTTATGGTAGCGCCGCTAGTGGTGGAAAGTTCAGCCTTGTCTGGAATGCCAGTCAGTGTTATAGGTCCATAACGTTCGCTGTTATCCATGTCGTCTGCGTTGCCACTGTCATCGGAGGTATCACTTAAGCTAGGCCGCTTGAGCCCTAACGCCACTACGGTATCTTCTTGTGTTTGCAAACTGGCACTGGTGATTAAATTCGTTGGCGCATCAGCCTCGGGTCTAACGGTAATAGTTACTGTCGTTACTTTGGTCGTGCCGTCTGCAAGTGTGGTGGTGTAAGTAATAGTATCGGTGCCGCTAAAATCGGGATTAGGTTTGTAACTCAGGCTGCCGTCATCGTTTATTTTAGCAGCGCCATAAGTTGCAGCAGTAGAGGTGTTTTCTTTAGTTACGTCGGCGTGCGTCGCAATGGTATTGCCGCTATCGCTATATTCACTGTCTTCGTTAATCGTCATGATAGAAGTAACAGGGTTATCATCAACAATAGTTAGTGTAAAACTGCTGGTATCAACATCGCCATCGCCGTCTGTCACTTTTATTGGTAGATCGAATTCAAAGTCACCATCAGTGTTAAGCGTGAGTATTTCGTGTGCCAAAGGCTTAAGCAACTGCACTGAATACCCTACTGTATTAACATTATCAGGATTTATTATGGTGACGATAAAGATCGGGATTTCATTAGATGTGGCAGTCAAAGTATGCTCATTAGAGAAAATATACATTAATGATTGCGCATCAGATGATAAGTTTTTGGCAGTTAGCGCATCAATCGTCGCTTGGCTGGTATCAAATGCCACATTAATACTGTCAGCTTGTTTATCAACAGTAATGGTGCCGGTCTTCGTGGTTTTAGCACCGTCAGGGGTTGATCCCGCTACCAAATACTGTTCATGAATGATGGTGTCATCAACCGCATCAATGGTGGCAATTGTGTCGTCGATCTTGATGTGCTGATAGCCAATATTTACATTAGCACCATTGCCATCAACGATGGTATAGCTAAAGCTGGTTGCCAAATGATCAATGCGAGTGGCAGAATCGTGAGTTGCGCTTGCTGGTGGGGTGTAATGCCAAGTGCCATCAGAATAAACGGTGACGCTGCCTAGCTCATTATCGCTAATCGTTGCTGAGCTACCAGTGATTGTTGCATTCTGGCTGGCGAAGCTAAATGAATCGATAGTGCCATTGTCGGTGATGACAAGTTTTGTTGTTTTAATGCTGGTGGTATCACCAGCCTCTGTACTTGCTGATTTATCATAGCTTAAACTACCATCAAAAATCGACTCACCAGCCCCTTCATATACTATTACCAGTGGATTGGTATCAACATCGTTGCCATCGACAATTGAGATTGACTGAATGGCGTCATCAGAATCGCCGTCGCCATCAGTTAAGGTATAGCGAAAGTTGTCGCTTAGTACGCTACCTTGATCTTGGCCGTGATCAACAATAGGGCCAGAGGTATAACTCCAGCTACCATTAGCATTAACGGTTAAACTGCCGTGTTCGGTGGTCATTACTTGGCCCAGTACACCAACGGTGCCATCATCACCGCTCTGATCGGTATAAGTAAATGCCGTAATAGTATTGTCTTTGTCAGCACTAAGGATATCGTTACCACTGTCATTGCTGGTATTGACTATGACATTACCCGTAATTACTTGGCCACCTTCGGCAACATTACGGACTGCGTCATTTTTGGCGTCGGGTGCGTCATCAATAATGGCGATATTTAAGGTGCCAGCTTTTAAGCTGCCATCGTAATCAATGACAGTGATGCTAATCGCGTCGGTGACATCTGCATCAGTATTGGCATCGCTATCGCCATCGTTATGATCTTGCCCCTCTTTTAATTGGTAACTGTAAGTGACGGTATTGGTGCTCAGTGCAGAAAGCTCGGCCTTAGTTAGTGTTAACACACCTTTGTCGGTGATTATCTCGATTTCAGAGACTGTCTTATTGGCCAATTCGGTTAACTGTGCGACGGTTATTTTGGTGTTGTGGATGGTAAGGCTGTGCAGCGCATCGGGTGTCTCAAAGGAAAAGCTGCTAGTAACGGTGCTTTTTTCATTACCACTTGGGGCCGAACCATCAGTGAGGCCACTTTCGAAGACCTGTTGTTGGTCGCCACCTGCGCCGCCAACATTGTCGACAATGTTCAGAGTTACCTGATTATCAACGCCATTAATAGTAATGGTTAGGGTGGTGGTGCTTTGATTGCCATCGCTGTCGGTAATGGTGTAACTGAAAGTGTCTTCGAGTGTGCCTTGGTCGGATAACTGCTGCACCTCGCGGTTGCTGTTATTTAGCGTATAGGTGTAAGTGCCATCAGCGTTCATCACTAAGCTGCCATATTGGCCGGTGACTGTTGCCGGGTTATTATCCGTTATGTTGTCCGTTATATTGTCAGCTGTTTCGCCGGCCACCACACCACTGACCGGAGAGTCATGGTCATCGGCACCAAGATCATCGTTGGTGAAGACGTTGCCATTAATGTTGTCACTTTTTTCATCAATGGTATTGGTATCGACTTCCGCTTGCGGCAAATCGTCGGTAATCGCAATACTTAGAGTACCTGTGGTGCTGTCGTTGTTGCGGTCGGTGACGGTAATTTCTATTAGATCATTGACTGGGCCATTGGCATGGTCGACATTGTCAGTTAACTGATATTTATAGCTAAGCGTAATAGTGCCATCAGCCGCGATGTCATAACCATTAAGCGTAATGGTGCCTTTGCTGGTGGTTATCGTGATGTTAGTTTGTGCCAGCGCTTCAAGCTGGGCTAGGCTTATTTGTTGTCCAGCAATGGTAATGTGAGCTAGGCCGTCGTTGGCTTTTAGGCTAAAGCTGCTGTTGGTACTGGCACTGGAATCGGGGTTATTGCTGTCTGCCAAATCGCCTTCATAAACGCGCTCTGTTGAGTTATTGCTGTCGGGATCATTATCACCAAAGGTTAAAGTAACGCCATCGTTGACACCATTAATTACAACAGTGATGGTGCTGGTGGCTTTATCGCCAGTGCTGTCGGTGATGGTGTATTCAAAAACATCACTAAGGGTGTCGCCATCGATTAATTTTTGAACCCGCAAATCGTCATTGTTAAGGGTATAGCTATAACTGCCGTCACCATTAATAACGATTGAACCAAATTCACCAGTGACAACCGTGCCGATCCCTTGGCCGTTAACATCGGTCACGGGTTGTGGTCTCTCATTTTGCTCAAGGCTGTCGTTGCTAAAAACATTGCCGCTGATGACATTTGGTTGGGCATCTTCGGTTATTTGCGCCAGATCGGCTATTGCGACCGGCAGACTATTGATAATGGCCGGAGGTTTTGGCACAACGATAGGGCCATCTGGCTCTGGCGTTGACGGATCAATAATCACCACTGGCGGTTTAGGTTTGATAATATCTGGAATGGTCGGTGGTTTGACTATATCTGGCTTGGGTTCGCTAAAAGGCGAATTGTCAGGCGCAATGGTATCTGGTTTTTGGTTGATAGCAAACGAACCGTGACTGCGTAATTGGTCGTCATCTTCGGCAGGTTTGTATTCTACTTCTGGTTGGCGTTGGCTAAAGTTAGCGTCGCGCAAGCCACTATTTATATCTGTTTGGTCACCTTTACGGGCCGAGAACTGTGCCGAGCCTTCGCTTTCGTCTTCGACATCTTCTTCACCGGCGCTAGGTGCTTCAATGTCGTCTTCGTCCTCGCTTTCATCTTCCTCTGCATCATCAGATTCGACATCTTCGATTAAAAAGGCCGCATCACGTAATGAGGCATCAAATAATTTGGCTTCGTTACCGGCCAAGGTAATGTCTTGATCGTAACCTGCGACGCTAACAACTACCTCGCTATTGTCGTCGAGACAGATAACTTGCTCACCAAAGTAGATGGCATCGCCAAGCATTAATTCTCTTTCATTGCCATCGGAGTCACGTGCAATGACATTGCCAACAAGTTGTGTAATATGTCCAAAAATTCGGCTTTCCATGCTCGCTCCTTGTTACGGCAACTTGTTAGTTGTACCCGCAGATTTTTATAAAATAGTTAAAGTTTTTTAGAAAAATAACAGCGTTATCTTTCGCTAAAGGTATAGTATTTGGCCCGCAATATCGGCTTTAGAATATAATCTAACACGGTCTTTTTACCGGTAATAATGTCAATACTGGTGACCATGCCCGGCATGATCTTTAGCGGTTGCTTGGCACTGCCTAAAAATCCTTTTTGGGTTTTTAGATGCACGGTGTAAAAGGTATTTTGCTGGCGATCTGTTAGGGTATCAGCGCTAATTTTAACCACTTCACCTTCTAAACCGCCATAAATGGCGAAGTCGTAAGCGGTGAATTTGACGATGGCTTTTTGTCCGGGATAAATAAAGGCGATATCGGCCGGTTTTAGCTTAGCCTCTACCCACAGCACATCATCACTAGGTACTAATTCAATTAAGTCGGCACCGGGTTTCACCACGCCACCAATGGTATTGACATATAACGCCTGAATGATGCCATTGGTTGGCGCGCGTACTAGCGTGCGATCAACTTGATCGGTTAGCGCAATATTACTGGCTGTAATGCGCTCAAATTTGGCCGCTGCTTCGTTGAGTTGTTGCTTGGCTTTGCTTTGCGCCTCTAGATGCAAGCTTTGCAGTTTACTTTTTGCTTCATCGATTGCTGATTGTAAGCGCGGCAATGATATCAATACCGAGTTATAACTTTGGGCGATAGTGTTAGCCTCGCGTTGCAACTTGAGAAAATCGACTCGAGGTTTTACCCCTTTAATCACCGCTGGCTCGGTCATGGTGACTTCTTTGCGAATTAGTCTGAGCGAGCCTCTTAAACTTTTGGTCAATGCCTTGGCTGACTTTTGTTCATTAATGCGCTGACTTAACTGTTGCTGCAAGACATCTTGTTGGGCGCTAAGCTGCGCTAGATTCGTTTGATATAAGCTGAGCTCTCGCGCTATTAATGGCGCGAACTCAGGGATGACCTTCGCTGGAACAATAAACTCCTGCGAGTTGGCCTGTGCTGTTAATCGTATTAATTTTGCCTCAAGCTCCATCGCGTTAATGGCGTTGTCGGCCAATACCGATTGCGATTTTTGATTGTCTATTTTTAGCAAAACCTGACCGGCTTTAACGATGTCACCTTTTGCGACTAAGACCCGTTCAATAATGCCACCTTCAAGGTTTTGAATAAGTTGGTTGTCACCGCTGGTGACTATTTTTCCTTGGCCACGGGCTATTTCATCAATTTGGGCAAACGATGCCCACAAGATCGCAAGTCCGACAGTTACTATCCAAAAAAACAACACCGGTCGAGTCCAGCGTGGAGAGTTCTCAAGCACCGCACCGCTTAAGCTTTGCATAAAAGCCAGATCTTGTTCGCTATATTGCGACTTGTTAACTCTCGACATGGTTGGCCTCGTTATTACTCTTATTGCTGCTAGTGCTGGTATTGTTGTTGAGGTTTAGGAGTTGATTGAGCACATGCTCTTTGGGGCCATTGAGGTACACCTGACCATGCTGCATTACAATAACGCGTTGACATAAATCAAGCAGATTCATTTTGTGGGTCACCAGTATGGTAGTTTTACCTTGCAGTCGCGGGGCTAAATTGGTTAATAGCGCAGATTCGCTCGTTTGATCCATATTGCTGGTGGGCTCGTCCAATAACATAATCGGGGAGTCAATTAAAAAAGCCCGGGCAATGCCAATGCATTGCCGTTGCCCGCCAGACAGGCCGCCGCCGCGTTCTTCAATCGGCATTTGGAAACCTTTGGGGTGAGATTGGACAAATTCACTCACCCCACTTAGATTTGCAGCCTCAAGTAATCGACGATCGCTAACATGGCTTGAACGACCAATAATGTTGGATTTTAAGCTGCCTTGAAACAATTGAATGTCTTGGGGCACATAACCAATATTACTGCGCAATTGCGCGGGATCGACTTGGTTAATCTCAATATCGTCAATTAGAATGCTGCCGCTATCGACTTGATATAATTTAAGCAGTAACTTTTCTATGGTGCTTTTGCCAGATCCAATGCGGCCAATAATCGCCACGCTCTCACCCGGTTCAATCACAAAAGAAACATTGGTTAAGGCTTGCTGTTCACAGTCGGGATAACTAAAGCTAACGTCCCTAAATTCAATCTTGCCACGGATCTTTGGCAGCTGTACAAATTCCTGCTCTGGCGGGCGCTCAGACGGCAATTTCATCATCTCGTTAAGTAATAAGTAAGAAGCCTTAGCGTCTTCATAGGTACTAATTAACGTTGCCGCTTGGCCCATTGGTGCGACGCAGCGCGAAGACAAAATCATGGTCGCGATTAATCCGCCCATGGTTAAAGAGAAGTCCTGAATCAGCAAGACCCCAGTAATAATAATGCACACGGTATTGAGCTGAACTAAAAAGGCGGTAACCGTAGATACCGATGCTGCCATCAAGCGAGACTTTTTACTTTTAAGTGCAATTTCGCCACAGGCTTGTTCCCACAGCCATTGCGTTTGTCCCTGTGTTGCTTGGGTTTTTATGGTTTCAATATTTTGTAATGACTCTATTAACACTGCGTTCTTTTTGGCGGCCGCCTGATGGCTACTGGCAATTTGGCGGTGCAGTGGTTTTCGCATCGCTAGCGCATAAATCAAGATCATAATCATAATAGTCAGTGGTACTAGTACGATAATACCGCCGAGATAAAAAATGACCCCTAAAAACAACAAAGCAAAAGGCAAGTCGATTAAGGCCGTCATGGTGGCATTGGTTAAAAATGAACGAATGGAGTCAAAATCTTTAAGATTGCTGGCAAAGGCGCCCACCGAACGTGGCATGTTGGCCATTTTTAGCCCGAGCACTTTTTCAAAAAGTAGTGATGACATAATGACATCACTTTTCTTGGCCGCTGTTTCTAATAAGTGGGTGCGGGTGAATTTTAAAAAGGTATCGAGTAAATATACCACGACCACCCCAATCGCAAATATCTGCAAGGTTTCCATCGCATTATTTGGGATCACCCGATCATAAACATTCATGGTAAATAGCGGGGTTGCCAATACAAACAGGTTAATCAGCAACGAAGCAAATAGAACGTCACGGTAGATATTTTTTGAATAGTTGAGGCTGCTCCAAAACCAGTGGCGTTGATTTAAATTGAGCGTCTTGGCTTGCTGTTGGTCGTAATTGACTTGTTGTTTAAGTAAAAAAGCGTAACCAAGGTATTGCGATTGCAATACCTCAAGGTCGAGCCATTGTTCACTGGCATCGCCATTGGCTAAAATTATTTTAGCTTTGGTCCTATCCTCAGAAATGGTATCGAGAATACAGGTCTGTTGATCTTTTAATAATAAAATAACCGGTAATTGCAGCACTGAGAATTGCGCAAGCGGTCGGCTAACCAACGCGCTGGTTAAGCCAGCACGGCTTGCCGCGCGCGAGAACAATCCTTGCGCTTGTTCGATTGAAAACAACAGCGGCACATCATCGCCAGGCATGGTCGGCAAACCGGTCGTTAATGTTTCGGCTGAGCACGGGTGGTGATAGACACTGCAAAACAGCACTAAAATATCGAGTAAAGCATTGCGTTCAAATATTTGTGTTTGTTGGTTATCCATAACCTATCTATCGTCCTAATCAGTCTTGTTTACTCAATACTGTTTTTATTCAGTGCTGTTTTAATGCAGGCTATTTATGCAGGGCTGGGCCTTATTCTTGCGGTAACTTGTCTAATGTCATTTCGGGTTTTTGGTTATCTAAACCAACCTTATTTAAATAGAGATCAACATTACCTAAAATAGAGACCACCATGGTGCCCATGGCATCGTGAATTCGGTATTTTGCAAATAATTTGTTGTATTGGCCGGTGATAATTTCGGACTTTGCCGAGTTAAAATCACTTTGCGCAGCTAACAAATCAAGCAAGGTACGGCGCCCAAAATCATATTCATCTTCATAATTTTGCAAGGTGCTTTCACTGAAATCTCGATATTCAACCAAGCGCTGTAATTGTTTGTCGAGCATGGTATAGGCAGACCAACTAAGCTGCATGCCTTCAATAACCTGACGCTGCAAATCACTGCGGATCTGGTGTTCTTGGTTTATTTTGCTGACTTGTTTTTGTACTTCGGCTTTGTCTGCGCCGCCGTTGTATAGGTTCCAGCTAAAGACTACCGCAGCGCGCGTTTCGTTAACTTTACCGCCATATTTTTCGCTGTAGAAACCGGTATTGTCGCTAATGCTTTTACTTAGCTGCAAATCGACTTGTGGGTAATAACTGTGTTTGCGTTCTTGGTGCAAATATTGATTGGCGGTAATGTTGTGATTACTTGTTAAAATTGAAGGGTTGTTTTTAATTGCTAAATCAATAGCTTGTTCAAGATTGTCTGGTAAAGACACATTGAATGACGGCTGAGTTAAAGAATCGAGCGGGGCGGCGGTACCAAGGACACGGCGCAAATTAAATTGGGCATCCATCAGGTTATTTTCTTGCACTACCATGTTGGCCTGAGCCAACGCTAATGAAGATTGAATTTTTTCAACTTCGGAGATGGTTGTTTGGCCACTTTCATATAACGCGTCGACCTTGGTAAAAATATTCTGATGGTTAGCAACATTGTCAGCCGCAATGACCAATAAGTCTTTATTACGTAATACCTGTAAGTACACGTTAACAAAACTAAAGCTAATGTCGTTTACTTTTTCGATGTAATTATTGGCAGAGGCTAGAATACGTTGCTCTTGAAAAGCGATTTGGTTTTTTGTGGCTAAGCCAGTGAAAAGGTTCTGGCTTAGGATTAACGAACTTTCATAAAAGTTGTAAGATTCTTGGTTAAAGTTAGTGACACGAGAATCTGTGCTCGCTCGTCCATGGCTAGAGACTAAATCTAATTTAGGACGGTATCCTGACTTTGAAATTTGTAGATCTTGTACTGTGGCACGGTAGTTATTGAGACGTTCTTGTACCACCGGATTTGACGATAATACTTGGCTTATACCTTGCTCAAGTGACATTGCATGAAGCTGAGCACTCGTTAAGGTCAATAAAAAAAGGGCGGATCGAGCCTTACAAAAATTATCAAACATAAATTACCTACACCTATAGCATCCATAATATAAACGTAACATCTTGTTACACAGTGCGAGAATCGGCTTATCACGGCTTCGTAGTCTACAGACCAAGAAAAATCAATAAGCTGCGCTTTATTTAACCTGATAATAGTAGTTTCGGCAAGAGTTTTTCATTATTAACAATAAATTAGCTACTCAATTATTGTCATTGATCGCAATGTTAATGGTAATGCAAGTCAGTTAAGGCATATACCGCCGATGAAGCGCGGTAACTCCCGTTCTTTATCGCCTTAAATTAGAAATTGGCCAATGAAAAAATCAGGGATGATTTTTTAGTATTTACCGCAGGGATGCGGATTAAATACGGTATTGAATAGACAATTTATCATTTAAGATCAGCGATAAATTAGCGGGTCGCCTTTCTTTTGGCTACTTTTCTTTGGCGAAGCAAAGAAAAGTAGCTGGTGTGCATGTATAAATATCCATTTAAGAGATGGAGCCTAAAAGCACATCATACATTCCACTAAAGTTATAATAATTCGCTTAACTGACCAACATTACAATGTTAATGGGGCTTACTTTGTTGATATTACGTTAAAAGTACCATGCTAGCGGGCTGTGCATCGGTAAGCGCTAATGTTATAGGTCGTTGAACCAATGTAATTGAGGTCATTACGTAGCGGTGCTTAATTTATGTAAGCTTTATTTATGTAAGCTTTATTTTTCTAATATTTGATTTATCAATATAAAGGAGTTGTTGCTGGCGACTTTATTATTTAATATATTGCTGTGTTGTGGCTTATTTGTAGTTTCAAAAAGTCAGACTATACTGTTCAGTGCTTGAATGTTGAACAATATAAGGTTCTAAATTTTTTATATCGGTTTGCATGGAGCATTAGCCAACTATGATTATCTCGACGTTACGATTTTTGCTACTTTTTGCTACTTTTTGCTGTATTAGCAACATGTTCTGTCAAGGCAAATGTTAATATTGTCAATTCTCTCACACAAAGTCAGTGTGCAGGCTTTGCTAATCTCTCCAATTGTGATGTTCTAATCTCAGATGTTGTAACGTCTTTAAATGCGGATGTTCACCTTGTTATTTCCTCTGACCAGCCAATTGAGCTAGTCGATGCGATAGCCTCAGCTGGCTCTGGTTCGTTAACCATACAAACGACAAGTTTTATTCATTTAAATAGCACAATCACCCTATCAGGCGCTGGTGCTAGCGTTAGCCTATTGGCCGGTGATGATATTACCGAAACCACCGATAATAGTATTGGCATCACCACGGGTGGCGGGGCGATTTTAATTGCTGCTGATACTGATAATGACGGCGGCCAAATTAGATTTATCTCCAATGGCAATATTTCTTTTATCTCCAACGGCGGAAATATCACTTTCGGGGGAGGGAACGTTGATGGTATTGGTTTTGCTCAAGGGCAGGTTTCAAAAAAAGCAGAAGGGATCCGAATTCAAGCCGGCGCGGTGACGATTGAATCTTCCGGTGGTAATATTTCTTTGCGCGGTAAATCTTGGGTTGGTAATGAAGGGAGTGCTCATGGGGCATGGGGGGTGGGATTTCATGACGGCACGCTCAATATAAATAGTGGCAGTGGAAAAATATTGATTGAAGGGCACTCACAGGTCACCGCCACTAATGATTATGATGATGGGATTTCGTTTAAAAATGACCACACGGTCATTGAGTCAGCAAGTACCTCGGCTGATGCCATTGTGTTGACTGGCCAAGGAAATGGCCATGATGTCGTTGGCATACGCATTAACCTAAGCTCGGGTTCATTTAACCTTTACTCAACCGGCCTTAATGGCGGCATTCGGCTAACGGCGGGATCGATAAGAAGTAATGGTGTTGGTGAAAACTATCGCTTTGAAAGCGAGGTTAACATCTTGTCAAAAACTGGCCCGATTGAGCTATTGAGTAATGGTGAAACTAATGCTCAATTTTTAATAGCCAGTGGTCGTCAATTGACCTTTGGGGCTAAGACGGGTGTTGTTGCAACTGATGGCAGCGATATGTCAACCAGTAGTGCTGAGATCAGCCTTGAGCATGATGTGCTTAATTGGAATGACTCTCATTCTAAGATTAACACCTCTGGATCGCTTAACTGGTATGGGCAATCTGCCTCTTTTGGCCAAGCGATTAATACCTCTTATTTGGATTTGACTAACATTTCAGGGCAGCAGCTTAGTGGTTTAGCTATCGGTTACAACCCTGAGTTTGCGCCAAACACCACCAATAGCCAAAACGTGACCTTGGACAACACTAATCAGAATATAGCAGGCCCCATCACCGTCTACGGTGGCATTGTCACGATTGACGAACCAATCACCCAAACCGCCGAGGGCGATATGTTTTTTCATGGCACCAGTGAAGCGGCTAGTACTGAGTCGGTGGTGCAAACGAAGACTATTAGTAAAAATGCTGGCGGCGCTGGTACGCTGACGTTTCGTGGCAATGGCCGAATTTCAGTCAATGCCCCTATTGTTGCGAGCAGTACCGGGCTGCTTAATGTGGTGTTATGGAGTGATTATGACTCTGATAATGTCGGTGGTGGTGTATCAATAACCGAGTCAATAACCACTAATGGTGGTCACTTGTGGGCCGGTGGCAGTAATGGCAGTGCGGGCAGCAGTAATATTTGGCATGGCTTAACCGTGGGCAGTGGCCCCTCAGTTGGCGGCAATGGTTTTAACCATAATGCGATGGACTTTACTACCCTAAATGTGATCACCAATGGTGGTGATGTGCTGTTATGGGCTGGCGCTGGTTATAGTGCGGGTCTTGACGGCATCAGTTTAGATGGATTATCAACGATTGATACCGGTAGTGGCGATATCACCTTGATTACCGATAAAATGAGTGATGGCTGTTGTGAGTTGGCGGTCACTACCACAGGTACCTTAACGTGGGCGCCAGATAATGGCGCATTTGCTGGTACCTTTACTTGGCATGGCACGATGAGTGGAGCCGACCTTCAGGGCTCCAACAATATAGATTACCTTAAGGTCAATAATATCGCTAATCTCGGTGGCTTGGTGATTGGTGGTTACGCTGGTACCGGGGAAAGTGGCGATACTGTTATTAATGCCAGCAATACCAGTAATGTGACGGTTAACGGTGCCGACATCACCATCGACGGCCCAATCAGCATTTATGGTCATGAGTTAAACCTTAATGTCAGTCTAGATACCAGCACCGCGGGTGCCAATGGCTATGTTGTGCTTGATGCTAATGCCCATATTGTTCATCAGGCCTCAAAAACAGTGACCACTAATGGTGGCGATATAAACTATGTTGCCGCTGGCAATGCATCTTATGATCAGGCAGGCATTGAGTTTAAAAATTTGGCAAAGCTATTGGCGCAAGGAGGCGACATTAATGTTAATGGCACCGCCAGTGCTGACACCTCGGATACAGGCGTTGGTATTAAGCTCGATAATGTCAATATAATAACCACTGGCAGCGGTAATATTAGCTTAACTGGGCAGGCTGCGGTTAATGGTAAAGAAACTGATTATGGTTATGGTATTCAAGCAAACAGCTCGAACAATGTTATAGCAACAGAGACTGGCACCATCACATTAACGGGTTCTGGTGTGAGCAATAATTCGCGCGGCATAGTGTTCGAAAGTCATACCAATAATAAGATTAAATCAGTTTCTGGCACCATTCATTTTATCGATACCAACGGCCAGCCTTATTTTACCGGAGTGGCGATTGGTAAGGCTGACTTGCCCGCAAGCAGCAGTGAAATTATTTTTGAGGCCGACAGTTATGCCTTTATCACTAGCCAGTTAGAAACCACCGGACCACTTTCTTTTATTCCCTTTTCAAATTCCTTTGCCAGTGATTTCACTTGGAATGGCAGTGGTGTTAACTACGCGCTAACGGATTCGCTTAATGATTTAACCATCAATGCTATTGCCGATTTAGGTGGCTTAACTATCGGCAATACCACCAACCAGAGCACGATTAATATTAATAGTGCCCTGGTCTTTAATGGTCCACTGTCGGTATTAGGTGGCGTGATCAATCACAACGCCAATGCCACTGTTAATGGTGATATTACGTATCAAGTGAATAAAATCGACCATAGTGACGGCGCTGACGCGATAACCCTTAATGCTAACTTAGATGCTGGCAGCAGCGTAATTAATGTAGTGAGCGAAAGCGGTGACATTGTGCTGAGCGGCGACTTGATCACTAGCTCAATCGCGCAACCAGCGATTGTCATTAACGCGGGCAACAGTGCGGGCGCAGGCATCAACAGTGGTGGCGATATTATTTATCAGTCTGGCGACTTTATCACCGGAACTGGCGGCACCGTGACTTTATACAGTGGTGATTTTTATGATAGCTCGGCGCTAGCAGCATGGAATAGTGGGCGCTATGGCGCGAGCTTTTTTGATGGTGATGAGGCGAGCGGCTTAAGTTTTAATAGCTCGGTTAGCGTTATTTATCGTGATAGCGCGACTTACACGCCTAAAGCACTGACGTTTGATGGCATAAATGACTATGTAGCGATGTCAGATGTTATCCCTTTTTCAAATGATATAACGATTGAGGGGTGGATAAAAACCACTAATGCTAGTGGTCCTGATGCCATTATCGGGTGGGGTAATACACAGCCCACCGCGGATATTCAATTTAGGGTCGAAAGCGGCAAGCTAAATTTTTATATGAGTGACGGTACTAACAGTATTAACTTAAGTACCCCCACCAGTGTCGCGACTGGGCAATGGACCCATGTTGCCATGGTTAAATCTGCCGCCAATGAGGTTAATTTATATATTAATGGTGAGCTCGCAGCAACGGGTAATAATACCGCTAACATCTCGAGTGTAACACAGAGCCGAATTGGTAATAGTTATTACAATGGCAGTGAGGCCAATGTTCATTTTAACGGTTATATCGATGAACTGAGAGTGTGGAATACTACAAGGACACTGACACAACTGCGCGATAGTATGGCCAGTATTGTTGATGTAACTAGCCCTAATTTAGTGGCTTATTATAATATTGAGCAAGAAAGTGGCACCACGTTAGATGATGTTAGCCTCAATGCGCATAACGGTACGTTAATTAATATGGACTCTGGTGATTGGGCTGACTCTAGCGCGTTTAATCATTGGCTGGGCAACACCACAAACTGGAGCGACACGACTAACTGGAGCCAAACCACCATCCCTGTCGCAACCGATAATGTTGGTATTACCTCGGGATCGCCAAATGATCCGGATATTACTGGCTCGCCAAGTGTTAATCACCTAGTCATTGCTACTGGCGCAGCGCCGACGCTAAGTGCCGATATGAATGTTAATGGCCATTTATTGTTAAATAGCAATATCGATCTCAATGGTCAAACGGTGACCCTTGGCAATGCGGCGACGTTGTTTGAAGGCGCTGGGTTATTTTCTGGTACTAGCGGCTCAGTGCGAACCAACCGTTTACTTACCAATATTTCGACCAATAACGTTGCCAATATTGGCGCTGCTTTAAGCACCACACAAGACATGGGCAGCACTGATATCATCCGAACTCATCAATCGTTGACCAATGTGTCGGGCATAACCCGCCAATTCTCAATTAGCCCGACCAATAATTCTGGGTTAAACGCTAGCGTGGTATTTGACTATGATGATAGTGAATTAAATGGTCGCAATGAAGCCGATTTAAACCTCTATCAATCAATTGATAATAGCGAAACATGGCAACGACAAAATAGTGTGGTACTCGACACTTCAGCAAATACCTTAAGCATCACAGCTCTTGATGGTTTCTCCTCGTGGGCGATTGGGGTTAATGCTGCGCCAATCATTAACAGTGGTTCCGCGATAACGGTTAATGAAGGGCAAGTGGGTGCCATTGATGTTAATGCAACCGATCCTGATGGCGATACGTTAACTTATGCTCTGGGTGGCACCGATGTCGCGCTGTTTGATATTGTTAGCACAACGGGGGTTGTGACCTTTAAAACCGCGCCTGATTCGTTAGCACCCAGCGATAACGGTGCAAACAATGTTTATGACTTCATTGTCACCGCTATTGATGATGGCGACGGCGTTAGAGATATTGATGAAATTGCCGATGGCACGGATCCATTAAACCCTGATAGTGATGGTGATGGCGTTGATGATGGCGTTGAGAAGGCTGATGGTACTAATCCGTTAAACGTTGATAGCGATGGCGATGGTGTTGATGACGGCGTTGAGAAGGCCGATGGTACGAACCCGTTGAATGTTGATAGCGATGGTGATGGTGTTGATGATGGCGTTGATGCTTTCCCTAATGATCCTATCGAAAATGCTGACAGTGATAATGACGGCTTTGGTGACAATGGCGATGCTTTCCCTAATGATCCTAACGAAAATATCGACAGTGATAATGACGGTTTTGGTGACAATGGTGATGCCTTCCCTAATGATCCTACCGAAAATATCGACAGTGATAATGACGGCTTTGGTGACAATGGCGATGCCTTCCCTAATGATCCTACCGAAAATGTCGACAGTGATAATGACGGTTTTGGCGACAATGGTGATGCCTTCCCTCATGATCCTAACGAAAATATCGACAGTGATAATGACGGCTT
>Ga0209292_1001942_pt1 | contig 24607 bp, 22 predicted proteins | sample GOMGulsemesocosm_2_FD_184634 | JGI IMG/M metagenome (GOLD analysis project Ga0209292, IMG submission 184634) | Methane-oxidizing microbial communities from mesocosms in the Gulf of Mexico - GOM9C Gulf of Mexico (SPAdes) (version 2) | ecosystem: Environmental > Aquatic > Marine > Cold seeps... | reverse complement strand
CTCCCTAAGGAGCCTTAATACACGTTTATCAGAAGTTCAGACTAAGACGTTAATTGCTTAGATTGAATTGCTGTAAGTGCGATTGTGTAAACGATATCGTCTACTAATGCGCCACGTGATAAATCATTTACTGGTTTACGCATGCCTTGCAGCATAGGACCAATAGAGATTAGGTTTGCAGAACGCTGTACCGCTTTGTAAGTTGTGTTACCAGTATTAAGATCTGGGAATACAAATACAGTCGCTTTACCAGCAACTGGGCTGTTTGGCGCTTTGCTTTTCGCAACATTTTCCATGATAGCAGCATCGTACTGTAATGGACCGTCGATGATTAGATCAGGACGACGTTCTTGTGCGATTTTAGTTGCTTCACGTACTTTCTCTACATCACTACCTTGGCCAGATGAACCAGTTGAGTAAGAGATCATAGCAACGCGAGGATCAATACCGAATGCTTTAGCAGAGTCAGCAGATTGAATCGCGATGTCAGCTAGTTGGTCAGCATTTGGATCAGGGTTAATTGCACAGTCACCGTACACTAACACTTGATCTGGTAGCAACATGAAGAAGATCGAAGACACTAGGTTTGAACCCGGTGCTGTTTTGATCAACTGAAGTGCTGGACGGATTGTGTTTGCTGTCGTGTGAACGGCACCAGATACAAGACCATCAACTTCAGACTGTTCTAACATCATAGTCGCAAGTACAACGTTATCTTCTAGTTGTTCACGTGCTACTACTTCAGTCAGGCCTTTCGCTTTACGCAGTTCAACCATAGGGGCAACATATTTTTCACGACATGTTACTGGGTCTACGATTTCAACTGCATCAGAAAGAACGATACCTTGGCTTTCTGCAACACGTTTAATCTCAATAGGGCTACCAACTAGTACTGGTGTCGCGATACCGCGTTCAGCACAGATGTTAGCAGCTTCAATTGTACGTGGCTCTTCACCTTCAGGTAGTACAACACGTTTCTTCGCTTGACGTGCTAATTCAGTTAACTGGTAACGGAATGCAGGTGGCGATAGACGACGAGTACGTTTAGTGCCAACTGTTAACGTTTCAATCCATTGCTTGTCGATGTGACTAGCGATGTATTCTTGAACTGCTTCGATGCGCTGTTTGTCATCTGCAGGGATATCAAGATTGAAATTTTGAAGCGTTAATGCAGTCTGCCAAGTATTTGTTGGCGTTAGCATGATTGGTAAACCAGTTGCCATTGCTTGTTGGCAAAGTTTTAATACGCTTTCGTCTGGACGTGCATCACCAGTTAATAGTAATGCGCCAATTTTAACGCCGTTCATTGCAGCAAGACATGCAGCAACAATAACGTCAGCACGATCGCCACAAGTAACTAATAAGCCACCTGGACGGAAATGCTCAAGCATGTTCGGGATAGAGCGAGCACAGAAAGTGATACCTACTAGACGACGTTCTTCGATTTCGCCTTCGTTTAGGATCTCAGCATTTAAGTGTTTAGCTAGATCTTTTGCGCGTGGTGCAATTAGCTCTGCGCTCCATGGGATACAACCCAGGATAGGCATTGGGCTTTTGCCAAATACTTGTAGCACTTCTAGGTTATGGCTAGCATTACCTGAGTTAGCTTCAAACATTTCAGCAAGATCTGGACGACTACGACCAGCTTCATCAAGTGGTGCGCCAACTTTGTTGATCACACAACCAATGATGCGTTTGTTTTTGCTGCCGCCGAAGTTTGAACAAGCAATTTCTAAACGATCTTTAAGCTGTTCTGAAGAATCTGTGCCTGGATTAGTCACAAATACCATTTCAGCGTCAAGTGCTTTAGCGATGTTGTAGTTTACGCTGTTAGCAAATGGTTGTTTTGATGTTGGTACTAGACCTTCAACAACAACGATTTCAGCATCAACCATGTGCGATTCAAAACGCTCAACGATATCTTCAAGAAGCACGTCTGTTTTACCAGCACCGATTAATTTTTCAGCGTGTGATAAAGTGAACGGTGTTGCAGGTGCTGCATTCGTTCCTTGACGGATAATTTCAGTTGATAACTCAGGACCTTTTTCGCCTTGGCGAGGTTGAGCAACAGGTTTGAAAAAGTTAACGTTTAGGCCGTTGCGTTCAAACGCACGAACCATACCTAGACTAACAGAAGTTACGCCTACGCCTACGCCAACTGGGATAAGCATTATAGTGCGAGCCACTAGCGTCCCCTTATATTGGGATTGAGAAGAAAGAAAGGTGCGATTACACCTTCCTTATTTTTAAATTAAACTAATTTAGCTAACAGCAGAATTAGATTAGGCTAACTGCGTCTTGTGCAATAACAAGTTCTTCATTAGTAGAAATAACCATAGCTTTAATTTTACTATTTGCTGTAGTGATTGTACCTTCAGAACCAAAACGTGCTGCCGTATTCGCTGCTTCGTCAACTTCGATACCGAAGATAGAAAGTTGGTTTAATACGATTGAACGGATAACATCAGAGTTTTCACCGATACCACCAGTAAATACGATAGCGTCGATACGGCCTAAAGCAGCTGCGTATGAAGCGATGTATTTAGCTAGACGGTAGCAAGAAAGTTCCATTGCGCGAACAGCGCCAACTTGACCTTCTGCGTGGCCATCTTCGATTGCACGGCAATCGCTAGAGATTTCAGAAATACCTAATAAACCACTTTCGTTGTTAAGCATGCTGTTAACTTCTGCAAGCGTGTAGTTACACTGTGTAACTAGGTGGTTGATGATGCTTGGGTCAAGGTCACCACTACGTGTACCCATAACTAGACCTTCAAGCGGAGTCATACCCATGCTTGTATCTACTGATTTACCATCTTTAATTGCACAAACTGATGCGCCGTTACCTAGGTGACAGTTGATGATGTTAGTTTCTTCAACTTTTTGACCTAGAAGAGCAGCAGCTTCGCGACCGATGAATAGGTGGCTAGTACCGTGCATGCCGTAACGACGGATGCCATTTTCACGGTATAGTTTGTACGGTAATGCGTATAAGTATGCTTTTTCAGGCATAGTTTGGTGGAACGCAGTATCAAATACAGCTACTTGAGGAAGTGTTGGGAATGCAGCTTGTGCAGCACGGATACCGATAAGGTGAGCTGGGTTATGAAGCGGTGCTAATGTTGCACAGTCTTCGATACCTTGCATTACAGCATCATCAATGATTACTGATGAAGTGAATTTTTCGCCGCCGTGTACAACACGATGACCGATCGCAACAATAGCGTCGCTCATTTCTTGTTTTTCTTTAAGAATGTTATTTACGATGTATGCTACAGCTTCTTTGTGAGAAGCGAATGCGCCTAGATCGGCTGTGCCTTTATTGCCGTCAAGTTTCCACTTGATGCGTGCGTTTTCTAAATTAAAGCATTCTGCAAGACCTGATAATTGTTCATCACCAGATACTGAATCAAGAACTGCGAATTTAAGAGAAGAACTACCACAGTTTAGAACTAGAACGAGTTTATTCATGCGTAAAAACCTATTATGAAATAATCAATAAAATAACTGATAACAATCCTAGCGATATTGGCATAGGTATCGTATCTTTATTAAAGCAGAGATGTTGTCTGTGCTTAGTAAATTGGCTGACACTGTCATTTTTACGTACGATGTCGTAGTTGATACGACGAATGTTCGTTACTAAGTATCCATCTTAAAGAAATGACGACTTTCTTAAACTGTGAGTTATATCACTCACATTTTCCCTTAAAGTGTTAACTGCTTCATAGTTTACTTGCTATGGGACGATATCTCAAAGTATATTTGTAATAAAGTTGATCTAAACCATTAACGTCACATTCATATACTATTTTACCTGCCCGATGACATAGTGTATGGTTTGAACTATAGTAAATTTATCTTTTGACCGGAGGATGCTGATGAGTGTATTTAAAAATACCTTGTATAAAGGTCAACATTATATGCAGCGCTGGCCGATGAAAAAAGAACTGGCTGCACTTTTTCCTGAGAATCGAATTATCGCTGCCACGAAACTTGGCTTGAAGACTATGCCACCATTGGCTATTTTAACTGTGATGATGCAGTATCTCTATGGTGATATGCAGCAGCTACCAGCCAGTATTGCAATTGCATTATTATTTATTACGCTACCGTTGCAAGGTTTGTTTTGGTTAGGTAAACGTTCGAGTGAGTTACTTCCCGTTTCACTGGCAACTTGGTACCACGAGTTATATCAAGGTTTAGTAACGCAAGGTTGTGAACTTGAACCAGCCACAAAAAATCCACATTACAGTGAATTGGCTGATATTTTAGAAAGTGCATTTAAACGCATGGATAAAGTGTTTATGACTAAGTAATAACCGCTAACTGTTAATACCGATATTGAAGTTAATATCGGTATTTTTTTGTCTTTAAAACGGCAAAGGTCTCACGTTAGCGTTTGAGTCTAAGCCGTGCGCTTATAAAGCGTGATATTAAAGTCGAGTGTAAGGGTTAAATCTGCCGCGTATATTGCCGCTTTTTGTTCATCACTCATCTTCCACGCCAGTGGTGTCATTTCTAATAAATTCTTACTGTCTTTGGCTTGGGTTAAGGTGATCTGCTCGGTTAACCTTTGTTGCTCAACCATTTCAAATCCTGCAATGTCTTCAATTGTCATGTCATGCTTTTCAGGGGTTTGATAAATTTTCTGTTTCAATTCAAATAAATGCTCAGCAGCCGGCGTCACTGTCAATAAGTAACCTTCTGCTTTGATAATACGTGCAAGTTCACTATCTTGTGACGGTGCATAAATACGAGTTACCAAATCTTGGCTCGCATCGGCAAAAGGGGTGCCGTATGCACTTGCCACACAGAAGCTAATGTTTTTATAGCGTTTTGCCGCATAACGGATCGCTGATTTAGAAATGTCTAAGCCCGCAATTTGTGGCGTCGCGTCTGTATTAGAAAGAGTCGCTATAGCCTGCGCTAAGCGATGGGTGTAATAACCTTCGCCACAGCCTAAGTCGAGGATGTTTGGTGCGTTGACAGCCGTTAGCGCTTGCTGAGCAATGCTATTAACCTTGTCTGATAGTGATTGATAAAAACCTTGATCCAGAAACTCACGACGCGCTTGCATCATCTCTTTATTGTCACCTGGATTTTTTGATTTTTTGTTTTGTACAGGAAGCAGGTTTACGTAACCTTCTTTTGCTAGATCAAATTGGTGGCGTTGCTCACAAGCTAGACTTTTGTCTTGTGCGGATAAAGGGCGAGCGCAGATAGGGCAGAGGTAGTTCATGTGATCTCATTATTCTGATGGCGATTAGCAAAAAGGCTAAAACAAAAAACCGATCATAGCATAGAGCTAGGATCGGTTTGAAATAGAATTAGGCTGGACGATTAATAAAGTACATTATCTTTGTAGGTCAATAATATGTTTTTAATGCGTTCCATAGTGTCTTTGCTTGGTGGTGGAACACCGTCAAGTGGGTAATCAAAGCCCATGGTTTTCCATTTATGCAGACCTAGTTCGTGGTAAGGCAGCAATTCCACTTTTTCAATATTATTCATATGCTGAATAAATTTACCCAGTTCATGGGCAGATGCATCATCATCGGTATAACCCGGTACTACCACATAACGTATCCATGTTTTTTGATTACGTTTTGCTAAGTACTCGGCAAATTCTAGGGTGCGTTTATTGCTTACACCGACTAATTTTTGGTGTATTTCATCATTCATTTGTTTTAGATCTAGCATCACTAAGTCTGTGACATCGAGAACTTCATCAACCACATCTGTATATTTACGAATATAGCCGTTGGTATCTAAACAGGTATTCACTTCTTGCGCTTGTGCTGCCGTGAAAAAGTCACGTACAAACTCAGGCTGTAGCATGGCTTCACCGCCTGATGCTGTGACACCGCCACCGGTTGCTTGCATAAATGCCTTGTAGGAAACAAGTTCACGCATTAACTCATCAACGCTGGTTTCTTTACCTGCATGTAAATCCCATGAATCACGATTGTGACAATACATGCAACGCATTAAGCAACCTTGCATGAAAACGATAAAACGAATGCCAGGACCGTCAACTGTGCCACAAGATTCGGTCGAATGAATGCGTCCTACTGTGCTACATAATTCGGTAGAATCAATAGGTTTATTGAGTGGCATAATCTCTCCAAAAGATAGGTCTATACAGTTATTATAAATAGAAAAGCCTTACATGTGTAAGGCTTTTATCTATGGATGCTATAAAAATAAGCGAATGTTATTTTATAGTGTCGTTATCAATCGTATTAGAATGACTCTTGGAAAGTACGAGTGATTACATCTTGCTGCTGTTCAGGTGTTAGCGAGTTGAAACGTACCGCGTAACCAGACACACGAATGGTCAGTTGTGGATATTTTTCAGGGTGCTTAACAGCGTCAAGTAGCATTGAACGATCCATTACGTTTACGTTTAAGTGTTGACCACCTTCAATTACACTGCTGTGCTTGAAGTAACCATCCATTAAACCAGCTAGGTTAGTACGACGAGTATCGTCTGTTTTGCCTAGTGCGTTTGGTACGATAGAGAAAGTATAAGAGATACCATCTTTTGCGTATTCAAACGGTAGTTTTGCAACTGATGTTAGTGCTGCGATTGCGCCTTTCTCATCACGACCATGCATTGGGTTTGCACCCGGAGCGAATGGTGCGCCTGCTTGACGGCCATCTGGTGTTGTACCTGTTTTCTTACCGTATACAACGTTAGATGTAATTGTTAGTACAGACTGTGTTGGTTTCGCATCACGGTACATTTTGTGGCTAGCAACTTTCTTCATGAAGGTTTCAACTAGGTCACAAGCGATTTCATCTACACGTGCATCGTTGTTACCAAATTTAGGATAATCACCTTCAATTTCAAAATCGATTGCGATACCGTCTTCGTCACGAATAGGCTTAACTTTTGCAAATTTAATTGCAGAAAGTGAATCTGCAGTAACAGATAGACCGGCGATACCACATGCCATTGTACGTTCAACGTCACGATCATGTAGTGCCATTAGTGATGCTTCATACGAGTATTTATCGTGTGAATAGTGAATTGAGTTAAGTGCAGTAACGTACGTTGTTGCTAACCAATCCATCATCTTGTCTAAACGCGCTGCGATATCTTCGTAGTTAAGAACGTCATCAGTGATCTTGTCTGATTTCGGACCTACTTGGATTTTCAGTTTTTCATCTACGCCGCCATTGATTGTATATAACAATGCTTTAGCAAGGTTACTACGTGCGCCGAAGAACTGCATTTGTTTACCAACAATCATAGGTGATACACAACAAGCAATTGCATAGTCATCATTGTCGAAGTCAGTACGCATTAAATCATCATTTTCGTACTGGATTGAAGACGTATCAATTGATACTTTCGCGCAGTAGCGTTTGAAGTTTAATGGTAGGTTCTCAGCCCACAATACAGTGATGTTTGGCTCTGGTGAAGGACCCATAGTGTATTGTGTGTGTAGTACACGGAATGATGATTTAGTTACTAGTGAACGACCATCAGTACCCATACCAGCGATAGTTTCTGTTGCCCAGATTGGGTCACCAGAGAATAACTCATCGTATTCAGGTGTACGTAAGAAACGCACCATACGAAGTTTCATTACTAGGTGATCGATCATTTCCTGCGCTTCAGACTCAGTAATGATACCCGCTTGTAAATCACGTTCGATGTATACATCTAAGAAAGTCGTTACACGGCCAAAGCTCATTGCTGCGCCATTTTGTGATTTAACTGCAGCTAGGTAGCCGAAGTAAGTCCACTGGATCGCTTCTTTTGCGTTAATCGCTGGACCAGAAATATCGAAACCGTAAGTTGCCGCCATTTCTTTGATTTGTGCTAGAGCACGGTACTGCTCAGAGATTTCTTCACGTAAACGCATTGTTGCTTCTAGGTCTTCACCTGAGTAGAACTTCGCTTCTAATGATTTTTGTTGGGCAAATTTATCTTTCATTAGGAAGTCGATGCCGTATACAGCAACACGACGGTAATCACCAATGATACGACCACGGCCGTATGCATCAGGTAAACCAGTTAGGATACCTGATTTACGACATTTCATGATGTCACTTGTGTAAACGTCGAAAACACCTTGGTTGTGCGTTTTACGGTATTCAGAGAATATTTTTGATGTTACTGGATCAAGTTCTTTACCATAAGCTTTACAAGAACCTTCAACCATACGAATACCGCCATTAGCGATAATTGCACGTTTCAGAGGTTTCTCAGTTTGCAGGCCAACAATTGTTTCTAAACTTTGGTCAATGTAACCAGCGGCGTGAGATGTAATTGTTGATGGTACAGAAGTATCAAAATCAAGTGGCGCATGCGTGCTGTTTTCGATTTTGATGCCTTCCATCACATTGTTCCAAAGCGTATCTGTTGCTTGGGTTGCATCTGCTAGGAAAGATTCATCACCAGTAAATTCTGTGTAGTTCTTCTGGATAAAATCACGTAGATTAACTTCGTTAGTCCATTCGCCAGTTGTAAAACCCTGCCACGCTTGATCAAAGATTGTTTGTTCAGTCATAAGTACACCTAATCTATAAATAATCTATAAAAAGTTTAATTTCAAAGTTTGCTGTCTGCTGTGTTTACAACGGACATTAAGATTCTTTTTTGCAGTAAATAACCCAGTACGTCATACCAACCAGTAAGCCACCGCCAATAATGTTGCCTATGGTGACAGGGATAAGATTGTTAAATACAAAGTTAGTTAGTGTTAAATCGGTAAAGTCAGCGGGATTTGCCCCTGTTACTAACCAAAATTCAGGACCTGAGAAGTTCGCAATAACATACCCGAGTGGGATCATAAACATGTTAGCGATACTGTGTTCGTAACCTGATGCGACAAACATGCTAACTGGCAATGCCACAGCCACAAATTTATCAGTAATTGAGCGTGCCGCAAAACTCATCCATATACCAAGACAAACCAGTAAGTTTGCAAGGATACCGAGAGTAACAGCTTGAATGAAAGTATGGTGCAATTTATGTTGGGCAATCTTCATCGCATTAATACCCCAGGCTCCATCAGCCGTAAGGTGCTGCTTTGCTAGCATCATGAGTATGACAAAGAAGACACAGCCGACGAAGTTACCTGCGTAAACCACAGCCCAGTTCTTTGCCAGTTGCAGGGTTGTTATCTTATTATTTGCACGAGCAATAATCGTTAAGATAGAACTGGTGAACAGTTCGCCACCGCAAACAACGACCAGCAATAGACCAAGACTAAAAGCAAAACCACCTATGAATTTTTTTAGACCATAAGCAACATCAGTTGTACCTGTTGTTACAGTTGTATAGAAGGCGAATGCGATTGAGATGAATACACCTGCTGTTATAGCAAGCATAAAGGCTTGTTTAGGTGCTTTTGTTGCTTTTGCTACCCCGATAGATTCTGCTTTAGTTAACAGTTCTGGTGGTAGGATCGCATCAAATGGGCTTACTGTTTTCATTGTTTAGTCTCAATAAATAACTCAGGTGTATTATTACCTATCTTGGAGTATATCGAAAGTGATCTAGATCAACATTTGGCTCTTTTATGTTTTTTTATTACGAAAACCTGCATTTAATACTTTTGCAGGTTTCCAAATGCTGTAATTAACTTACGTAAATGGCATATTTGGCTAAACTTTATTTTAATTGTAAAAATAAAGTTTAAATCACTATCTTAATAGGTATTTACCAACGTAAACACTAATATCCTCGTTATCGTATAATAAAATGTTGAAAAGAATTACGCTGGATATTTCATATATACGGTCTATCAAGCTGAATATTGATAGCTACGCGGTGTTAAAGTCTAAATTAGCCTGTGTTTATGTTATCTGAATGACTAATTTGCTATGTTAAATGCTGTTTTTATGTTGCAGTCTTTAATATTAGTTTGAATTTAAGTTTTGCACATGTCTTATATTGTTATAAATCGTATTTAGGATGAATAGAATGAGTAGCAGTCCCACATTAGACATCAAAAATTTGCATAAGTCGTTTGGTGACAATGAAGTCCTGAAAGGTATAGATCTGACTGCAAACAAAGGTGATGTGATCTCGATTATCGGCTCATCAGGCTCTGGTAAAAGCACCTTTTTACGTTGTATTAATTTATTAGAAATGCCAACCGCAGGTGATATCTCGGTGAATGGTGAATTAATCGAAATGATTGATGGACGCGACGGCAACAGAGATATCGCGAATAAAAAACAAGTTCAACGTATTCGTTCACGTTTAGCCATGGTGTTTCAAGGCTTCAATTTATGGTCGCATATGACGGTCATTGAAAATGTGATCGAAGCGCCAATTCAGGTTTTGGGCATCTCGCGTAGTGATGCATTAGCAAGTGCAGAACAATATTTGAAGAAAGTTGATTTATGGGAAAGAAAAGACTATTACCCAAGTCAGCTATCTGGTGGTCAAAAACAACGTGTCGCGATAGCCCGTGCACTGGCGGTTGAACCAGAAGTATTGTTATTTGATGAACCAACCTCCGCATTGGATCCAGAATTAGTCGGTGAAGTATTACGAGTAATGCAAAGTTTGGCTGAAGAAGGCCGTACTATGTTAGTGGTCACCCATGAAATGGCCTTTGCACGCGATGTATCAACTAAGGTTATCTTTTTACACCAAGGTCAAATTGAAGAGCAGGGCGATCCAAAAGAATTATTTGATAACCCGAAATCAGAACGTGTTAGACAGTTCTTGGCTCCGAAGTATTAAGAGTTAACACCAAAATATTAAAAGTTGGCTCCGAAATACTAAGAGCTGACACCAAAATATAACTATAATAAAACGACAACAAACACAGGATCATTGATTGATCTCATTATAATAATAGGGAAATACTTATGAAAAAATTAGCCTGCGTAATTGCAACAAGCTTATTACTTTCTTCAGCTGTAGTAGCAAAAGAATGGACGGATGTACGTTTAGGTGTTGATTCACCTTACAAGCCATTTGAATATAAAACGCCTGATGGCGAGCTAACCGGCTTTGAAATCGACTTAGGTAATGAAGTGTGTAAGCGAGCTAATTGGAATTGTACTTGGGTTGTACAATCTTGGGACGGTATTATTCCTGGTTTATTATCACGTAAATATGATGCTATTTTCTCTTCAATGTCGATTACTGACGAGCGTAAGAAGAAGGTACTTTTCTCTGAACCTTACTACAATACACCAAGCGGTTGGTTTGCTGCGGCAGACTTTAAACTTGATGTAACAGATAAGACTGCATTCAAAAAATTACGTATTGGCGTACAGCGCGGTACCGTACAAGATACCCACGTTACCGAGAATTATGCTAGCAAAAATACAATTAAGCGTTATAACACCAGTGGTGACTTATTGCTTGATCTTGAAGGCGGTCGTTTAGACATGGTATTACTGGATTTCCCAGTAGGTGATACCACACTACTTATTCCTGAGAAAAAAGGTGCTTATGCAGCCGTTGGCGATACATTCCAACTGGGTGAAGGCATGGGTGTAGCACTGCGTAAACGTGATAAATCACTTGCCGCTACATTCAATAAAGTATTAGCAGAAATCAAATCAGATGGTACATACGAAACTATCCAAGCTAAATACTTCAACTACAGTATTAAAATGTAGTCTCTTTATCGTTGCGCATGAGCGCATGACGATAATAAAATGGGCGCTTAGTGAAGGCTAGGCGCTCACTGCTTTTCTGGGAATATTATGTTAGATCTCCAAGGTTATGGGCCAAGTATTTTTAATGGCGCTATATTGACCGTTAAACTCGCCATCTTTTCATTAGTCATTGCCGTGTTGCTTGGGCTGATTACCGCCGTTGCACGTTATTCTGGTGGTAAAATTTCTTCTGTATTAGCTGTGTCTTATACCAGTTTAGTTCGTGGTGTGCCGGATCTGGTCTTAATGATGCTGATTTATTTTGGTTTGCAAGTCGGACTAAATAATTTTTCGGAATGGTTGTACGAATTACATGAAACTTATGCCATCAATGCATTTTATATCGAACACGGTTGGTTAACATTATCTGCGTTTTATGAAGATGGTATGTATTTCACTATCGATGAATTTAGCGCGGGCGTGGTAACGATAGGTTTCATTTTTGGTGCCTACATGGGTGAGACGTTTCGTGGTGCTTTATTGTCTGTGGATAAAGGTCAACTCGAAGCCGCAACCGCTTATGGCATGTCTGACTGGCAGGTATTCCACCGTGTGATGTTTCCACAGATGATGCGTTTTGCGCTGCCGGGTATTGGTAACAATTGGTTAGTGCTGGTTAAAACAACCGCGCTGGTATCGATCATTGGCTTATCTGATATGGTTAAGTTAGCCAAAGAAGCAGCGATGACAACCTATGAACCGTTTCTGTTTTTCATTCCCGTTGCGTTTGTCTATTTAGCTATTACTACGGTGAGTGAAATTGCACTGAAATATCTAGAGCGTCACTTTAGCAAAGGTGTAGAGGGTCATTAATATGTTAGATCAACTGATTGCTTTGCTTGAGCAAAATGAAATGTTTACCCCGAGCACTTTAAATGAGTATTGGGATGGTACGGTATTAACGGTACAACTGACCTTCTTGTCTGTTGTCATTGGTTTCCTTTTGGCTGTGCCGTTAGCAATAATGCGTACCAGCCAATATGTGTGGTTATCACGTGGGATTTGGCTATTTACTTATGTGTTCCGTGGTACGCCGTTATTGATCCAGCTGTATATTATTTATTATGGCGTGACCATGATCGATGGTATTCAGGACAGCTCAATTTGGTTTTTACTAGAAGATGCTTTTTATCCTTGTCTGTTAGCCTTTGTATTAAATACAGCAGCATACAGTACCGAGATCATTCGTGGTTCACTGGTGACAACTGATAAAGGTGAAATCGAAGCTGCGCAAGCATATGGGATGAATTATTGGCAGATTTTGCGACGTATTATCTTGCCATCGGCGTTCCGTCGAGCACTGCCTGCGTACAGTAATGAAGTGATCTTTATGCTGCATGCAACCTCCATCGCCAGTGTCGTGACTTTGGTTGATATCACAGGTGCGGGTTACAATGTGTATTCACGTTTCTATGCCCCGTTTGAAGCATTTATCTTTGCTGGTGGCATCTACTTGTGTCTATGTTTTTCTATCTTTGCGGTATTCAAAAGGTTAGAAAAGCGCGCATTTAGACACCTTGCTTAATCTTTAAAATAAATAATAGGCCGTTGTGGGTGATCACCGCGGTCTTTAACTGTCTGTCGGAAATCCCCTTTAACAAATAGCGTCACTGTAAACCTAGCGTGTTTTCGCCACCCGCTGCAGTGCTAATTGTGCGTCGTTGATCTTGTAACGTGAGGCGAGCAAATAGGTGATATAAAACTTATAAATATTGTTTACATAATCCACAGTTTCTCTGCCGATGACTTCCGCTGCTACTTTCTCAACATGATTAAACCAAATATTCGGGTTTAAGCCTTTCTTTAACGCCCGTTTTCTTAATCGAATTAATTTTGCTGGGCCAGCGTTATAAGCGGCAAAGCTGAGTAATAGCGAATCGAGTTTAGTGATCTTATCGTGACTAAAATAACGCTGTTGCATAAAGTGTAAATACTTCACGCCCGCATGGATATTATCGTCTACCTGGTTGATGTTTTTAATATTGATATAAGGTTCGTTAGCGGTGGAGGGTAATACTTGCATCACACCGACAGCGCCGCGATGACTAATGGCTTTTTGATTGAGCCGAGACTCTTGATAGGCTTGAGCGAGAATAAACTGCCAGTCGAATTTATACTGCTTGGCGTACTTTTTAATGATTTGTTCAGTTTCTAAATAACGGTTTTCAAATTGTTGGTGGATCACTTTTTTTAACCAAGGGTGCCTCACCATATAGCGACGGTGCAGGATATTACCGAGCTTGGTGCCTTTTTTATGCTTGGCAATAAATTGATTTAAGCTGGTGGTTAATTGTGGCGTGTGGTGTCTTACCGCCCAAGTGCTAGGGATACGGCTGCCAACCGCTAATTTTGGATGTATTTTTATATTTTTATATAACCTTTTCCACAAACGTAAACTGTGGTTAGAAGTCATTGTCATGAATATTTGTTTGTTGTCGACCATATCTAAAATTTCGAAGTCTTCGAGCTCGTCGCTAACAATATTGATGTAAATGGGAGGTTTGTTGAGATGGAATAACTGCTTGTTGATATGTTGTAGCTGCTGGTGGTAGATACTATTGCGGCGTATCCATACTTCTTTGCCAGAGAGCTGTTTTATATCCTGGTATGCTTTTGTCGACTTATGGCTGACGAGCAATAATTGATGGTTGGTATATATGGGCTCGGTATGGGTAACCTGGTTCTGCTGGCGTAGAGGTGTCATTAAAGGGCCAATGGCTATATCACCATAACCTTGCGCGAGTAAGCTGATGATTTGGCTACTTGGCACCGGAATAAAGAGGATGTTAAGTTTTAACTTAGTGTCTTTGAAGTGCTTTTGATTTAGGTGTTTTTCGTATTCACGCATCATGTCATAAGCAAGTCCACGCGGACGACTTTGGTAAATAAAATAATACGCAGGGTGATTAACTACGAGTACTTTGATGGTGCGTTTTTTTAATAGCTGGGGAAGGTCTTCAAAGCTCGGTTGGCTATGAATGTTGATTTGCTGCTGAGCAATCGAATTCTGTGTAATAGCAGAGTGCCTACTAGGGGCTGTTGACGGCGAGTTTTTGTCAGTAGATTTTAAAGCAATCACCTGTGGCTTTAAAACCATTGCTTTTGGAGCGGTAGTATGTGGCAAGAGGGGATTACTGATTTTATCGCCTGAATTATGTGTTAAGAGGGAAATACGAGAGGATCTAATCGCAGCGGTTATAATCGAATCATTATTCGCGGAATACTGTCCATGACTTGGAGATACGCTGACAATAACACAGAGAAGTAAGCTGTTTGTTGCTGTTGTGCATATCTTGGTCCATTGCATGGCCATCATCGCATCTGATATATCAGTGATTAGGTAACACTAATGTTAGACTCATATTTCTGAAATGCGTTTTTGAAATATAAGATAGCTCAGGCATATAAGCCTAAGCTATTGTACTTGCTGTAAGTTTAGCTAGCTGAAACTTTCAACTTTTATTAGCTAAACATTATAAGTGTTGTTAACCAAATGTTGTCCAGATTGGTGCGTGATCTGATGGTTTCTCGATGCCACGTAGTTCGTAATCAACATCACTTTCGACTACTTTAGCGTTTAAAGTAGCAGTCGCTAAGATCACATCAATACGCAGTCCGCGGTTGTCAGGGAAACCCTTTGAACGGTAGTCAAACCAGCTATAGCGATCACTTACTTCAGGCTTAATTGTACGGAACGTATCGTGTAAGCCAAAACCTTGTAGTTTGGCTAACCATTCACGTTCTTCTGGTTGGAAGCTACATTTACCTGTTTTTAACCAACGTTTCGCGTTTGGTTCGCCGATACCGATATCTTTATCTGCTGGTGAAATGTTGATATCACCCATCACGATCACATCATCTTCTGCAGTGTGGTTGTCGTTAAGGTAGATGTTAAGATCTTGATAGAATTTACGCTTGTACGGGTACTTGGTTTCATGGCTGATATTCTCACCTTGTGGGAAGTAGCCGTTTAGTACTGTGATCGGTTTACCTGACGTTTGCTCAAAGGTCACCATGATCATACGTTTTTGCGCTTCTTCGTCATCGGTTGGGAAACCGTATTGCACTTTAATCGCTTCTACGTCTGCAACCGTGCTCTTCTTCACCATCATAGCAACACCGTAATGAGCTTTCTGACCGTGGAAGAATACGTGATATCCCATGTCTTCAACGGCAGCTACTGGGAACATTTCGTTGTGTACTTTGATTTCTTGCAGGCCAATTACGTCAGGCGAATGTTTGTCTACAATCGCTTGTAATTGATGTAATCGAGCGCGAAGGCCGTTAATGTTAAATGAGATGATTTTCATTACTGAAATAGTCCTTGTTGGATCATTGATTCTAATACAGTTTAACCTAGCGTTAGTACGGTATCGGTTTTTATATGTTAAACCCGATTAGGGGAGCTTTATAAAAGAGATTAACGACTTGCTCTTTTTTTCTCCTGCATACGCTGGAGATTAAATTCTTTTTTAAGTTCTGCTTTACGCTCGGCCTGCTGATCAGATAACGGGAAGTTTTCGAGTTCAACAAGCGTCTCTGAGATTTTTTTGGTTACTTCAGGCCATGGTCGTTCAACTTTAACCAGTAGGGCGAGACATACTTGCACCTTATTCAGTGCTGCACCGGTATTAAGTGGTGCGATAGACAGTGCGGTTTCAAAATGTTGCAATGCGGCTTCAAGCTTGCCGTCGGTAAATGCTTCAATCCCCAGTTTGTTGTGTTCCTGAAATTGAACTTCTTTACTGTCTTCTTCACCACTGATGCTGGCAAGTAATTTTTCACTGTGGGCGTTAGAATGTCGAATGTAAGGTTTTAACTTATCGGCAAAGTCGAATTCTTCTAATTCTACCAGCAAGTTAACCAGTTGTGGCCCTAACCATTCCGGTGTGTCTTCGGGTTCAGTAAGATAGGCGTCATTACTTTTTAGCAAGGTACTCTTGGCTTTAACCTGATTACCTTTTACGTTATGAATCGATGCTAAGCTGTAACCCTCAAGCGCTAACAGGGCGCCTTCCTCCACATAAGGGTGTTGCTGAGAAGAACGGTGAAATAATCCACTAATCTCTTGTAATAACCTACCTTGCTTAAACTTATCCTCTTCGTTTTTAGCCACTAGAATAATGGATTGTACGTAATTAATTAAATGCTGAGGATCTTGATGGAGCGTGTTTTTGGTCTGCATTAAAATCGCGAAAAAGGCTTCTTTAGCTATTACGTTCATATTGGTATCAAGCGCTAATTCTGCTAGCAGCCTTTGGCGGTCTAATGATAAGTGCGAATGTTTGATTGCGCGTTGCACTATATCGAGTGCTTTTTCGCTGTCGCCACCATCTTTGAAACATTGTGCTAACCAATCATAACCGTCTAATATCATAGGGTTAAATTTTATTATATCGGATAGTAACGGAATTGCTTGTTGGTATTTCTGCTCTAGGTAGTACACCCTACCTAACAGTAATTGCGCGTGGGTATGTGGGTGTTCTTCTATAAATTCTTCTAGGATAGTACGTGCTTCGGCATACTTTTCTTTTTCAATTAATAGCTCGGCTTTAAACAAACGGCAAAAATTACGATAACGAGCTGAATAGATGATTGCGTTGTCACACTCTTCCATTACTTGAGCGAAATCACCATCCTTAATCGCTTGATAGATAGGTAGCAAAGCTGCTTTTTTATTGAAGGCTTTTTGGATACGTAAATTTAGCTCGTTTTGTGAAAATGGCTTCATCAAATAATCATCAGGTGTCATTTGAATTGCACTTAAGACAATGGCTTTAGAGTTATCACCAGTAACTAGAAAAAATACCGTGTGGATAGGTAGTAGATTATCGACTTTGAGCGCTTCAAATAACTGTCGACCATTAATGCCAGAGCCAAGGTTATAGTCAACGAGTAATAAATCGAAGGTATTATTACGGCATTGTTTCAATGCATCTTCGGCACTGCCCACATGCGTCACATCCTTAGCGCCAAAGTTAATCAACATGGTTTTGAGCATGATCTGAAAAGCACGTTGGTCATCAACAATGAGCACGCGTTTATTTCGATAGTCAAAATTCTTATTCATGTATATTTAATGCTCAAAAGTAATAGATAAATTTAGACGCCAATGATTAGCATTAACCACAATAGCAGGTATGCATAATACTGTCTTGAGAGGAACACTATTTTGTTAATTAGAACCTATAGTTGAGTGTTTTTTGTGCGCAGGAATGTGCTCAGCTTAGATTGGAATTACCTATCAATTTCTTAGTATATAACGTGCATAAAATACTTTATGGTCTCTCTTGTGTGGATTATAATGCTGCAATTCAATCGCGTGTTAATTAAATTCGCTAATCTAAGGTTTGTATAAAGGTTTATATGCAGTCAAGAACGAAAGGTTTCAGTCTTATTGAATTGGCTATTGTGATTGTGATTATTGCTATTATTTCGGCAGTTGCAGTGCCTAAACTTATTAATCTATCGAGCGATGCTAAGAAATCTAAAATAGCGAGTGTCGCAGCAGATCTGCGTATTGCCATTGATTTGATTTATTATAAGTCTGTGATCTTGGGGTTAGATAATAAATGCTACGACACAAAAGCGGATAATGACGACATTGTTGACAAAGATCAGTCCGCGCAAGTTGAAGGTTATCTGACGTGTAAGGGTTATCCAATAGCATATCAAGATGCCATAAAACGCCTATTGAGTTTGGATGATGAATTTACAGTGAGCAACACAAGTCGGCCTTATGGTAGTGAACTTCACCGTGTATTAGTTATTGCTATCGGTGATAAGTACACATATAAAGAAAATGAAACAGGGGATTACTGCCAACTACTTTACCAACCAAATAGTGTAAATCAAATTGTTGTCTTGGATAACGCTTGTTAATTAGAGCGTTTTTATGTTTCTTTAAATCAGCATTATTTGTATTTTATGTCTTAGCTTGGGAATTCTGAGATTAATTATTATAGGGATATTTAAAATTTAAAAAGAACATCAAAATGAAGAATTTTTTGTTACCGTTAATATCAATACCTCTCTTTACTGGTTGCGTATCAATCGCTGATCTAGAACCGCTTTCTTACGTTGAAACACGACAATATAGCAATACGTCAGACCAATATATTTATGATGCTGCTGTCCATTGCGCTTTAGGCTCTTTTTCTCCTCCTGGAAATAAAATAAAACTGTTTAGCTATAAAAATGAAGACCATTTTAAGTATTCATTGTGGTTTGTTGGTCATGCACAGTCATTTGATGATTATAAGAAATATAAGGGTTCTCTGACTTTTAAAGTAAAAGATTCCAAGGCTGAATTTAAGTTTAATAACTTCTATAGATATGTTGATGACAGTGAGTATCAAGATTCAGATTGGAGCATTATTTATGAGGGTTATGACTACTTGAATGTCAAACGAAAAACTAGCGCACACACTGAAGAGTTTTTTGCATGCATCCGAGATAATACTTAAATGAAAAAATTATTACCAATATCACTCATGATTTTAATTACGAGCTGTGACTCGTCATCAGCATATAAAGAAGAACAAAATAAATACAATTTTCAGTGGCGCAATATAGATCAGTCAGATAGTTTTATCGGTATTGATACTAACTATGTATCTATTAAATCGCATGAATATCATAAAGTTAATAAGTTAGATGATTTGTTTATTTATAATATATCGATTGAATTGTTACAAAACTTCAATCGAGTAAAAGATGGTAATAAAAGGTCAACTAAAATTAAAAGAGTGTTCAAAAAGTGCGATGATAAACTTGAATATTTTGGCAGTATAACAAGAAGAAATTGTATAAAAGGCACAGGTATTGATGATAATTCAATTTATGAATCAGCATCAATTGTCGACTATGATCATAACTTAGTCATTGATGTATCATATAAAGAGAAGAATAATTCATTATATACATTTAATACTATTGTTAATAAAAATGTTGGCCTTGGTTGGATTAATACTAATTTTTCTTATGATATTAATACGAAAATAGGTAGTGTCAAAGTTGGTTTTTCAAATGGTGAAACGATGATTTGTGACAACTATATGCCAAATTCAATTCATACATGTGAATACAGGGGGGTAAAGCGTGAGGTCCCACCTATTATTTCAGGAGATATTTTTGATTATCTTGATTACAGAGCGAATGAAAAATTTGTTGATGTAACAGCTCGATTTGATCAAGACGTCGTAGAGCTGTATTTAAATTACCTTCAAGGCTCAGGGCTTTACTAATAACGATAGGGCGTGTATTCGCCCTTTTTAATGCCGTTATTTCGTGAGCAGGAAGAATAGGTGGCAGATAAAAGGCTTAGTAAAGAATAAGTATGTAGATAAGCACTAAAAAGATATATTTATAGAAAGTCAAAATTAAGGATATATAGAACAGAAGAAATAAAAGAAGTTATTATCAGAAGAGTATAGAGAGTGGTGGAGGGAGAAGGATTCGAACCTTCGAAGGCTGAGCCGTCAGATTTACAGTCTGATCCCTTTGGCCACTCGGGAACCCCTCCACATTTTCTCTATTTTCGTCATCTATTGCTAGATGGTATTTTACGATGATAACTGTTTTTACATTGGCCACAATGTAAATTCATCAACGTAGAATGATGGTGGAGGGAGAAGGATTCGAACCTTCGAAGGCTGAGCCGTCAGATTTACAGTCTGATCCCTTTGGCCACTCGGGAACCCCTCCACGTAATGCTTTTTCATCTACTCACAATGGTAGATGTTGTATCGCTTTGATAATTCATTCAAATTATTCGCTTAGGAATAAATAAAATCAGCAAAGCTAAATGATGGTGGAGGGAGAAGGATTCGAACCTTCGAAGGCTGAGCCGTCAGATTTACAGTCTGATCCCTTTGGCCACTCGGGAACCCCTCCACGTAATGCTTTTTCATCTACTCACATTGGTAGATGTTGTATTCACTTTAATGATTATAATAAGTATCATTGGCCACAATGTACGAATTAATTTAACTAATCAGTAAAGCTAAATGATGGTGGAGGGAGAAGGATTCGAACCTTCGAAGGCTGAGCCGTCAGATTTACAGTCTGATCCCTTTGGCCACTCGGGAACCCCTCCACAAGTAATGCTTTTTCATCTACTCAATGGTAGACGTTGTCTTCGTTTTAAGGATATTTACATTGGCCACAATGCAAAATCATTAAAACTAAATGATGGTGGAGGGAGAAGGATTCGAACCTTCGAAGGCTGAGCCGTCAGATTTACAGTCTGATCCCTTTGGCCACTCGGGAACCCCTCCACGAGTAATTCTTTTCATCTAAGTAATAGATGTTGTTATCATGTCGATACTTTATATCATTTCTAAAATGACTTATATGCAATCAACATAACGTAAATATTGTGGTGGAGGGAGAAGGATTCGAACCTTCGAAGGCTGAGCCGTCAGATTTACAGTCTGATCCCTTTGGCCACTCGGGAACCCCTCCACAAGTACGAAACGGATAGTATCAGAAAATGTCTATATGTGAATAAAAATTTCGAATAAACAGCTAAATATTTTGAAAAACAGGCCGATAACTTACTAGTTGATTATTTCGCGGCAAAATCTGGTTGTTCTGCGCGCAATTTTTTGAAGAGGTCCCTTATTTACGTTCAATCGATACGACAACATGCCTTAATTGATGAGCTACAACTTGGCCAACAATTAAATAAATGTGCTTTAAATGGTGATAGAGCTAAATTTGCTCTGCTATTAAGTATGTTGTCATCTGATATTTCTGATCAGAAACAAATCGAAATTAAGCAACCTGCCGTTGATACGTCTGCGTATGATGCTGTCCGTATGTCACGATTGAATGAATATGCCGCAACTAACAATATGGCTGCAATGCGCTTAGAGATTTGTTTTTCACCGGAAACAGGTGTGGCTGTCGGTGATACTAAATATGTGCCCGAATCTGTAGTACAAAGTAGTTCTCATTTATTACAGCAAAAATTAGCCCAGGATTCGTTAATTAAACCTACCGCGAATGAGCTCGCACAAGCCGTTACTTCCTCTCAAGCTCTAGACCCAGAGGAAAATCAATCAAGCACGGCAAGCTTATTAGATGTGTTAAATAGTTATAATGCAGATAAACCGCTAAAAATCACCGAGTATCGTTAGCAATTGTTTATAATATTTTTTAGATGGTACACAAGATAGGACTGGATTGTTACACGGTGTTAACATATTATGGCGTTATACAATCTATCGGAGTTGTTGTGGTACGGGTTATACTTAATGAATGCCGTCTACAACACTAACTTATAATGGTGAATATAATGTCTGAGCTCAGTAGTTCTGTGGAAGCAGAAGGCAAGTCAGGCTCAATGGCTCAAGACGATATCGTCTATGCGCATATCTTTGATGCTATTCTTGAACGTCGACTCCCGCCAGGAACAAAATTAAATGAAGAAGCGTTAGGTGACATTTTTAGTGTAAGTCGTACTATTATACGCCGTTCATTATTACGTTTATCTCACGAGCAAGTTGTCGTTATTCGCCCAAATCGTGGTGCGATTGTTGCTGCCCCGTCGGTTGAAGAAGCAAAACAAGTATTTATTGCCAGACAAGCATTAGAAGCAGCAATCACTGAGTTAGCTGTGATGAATGCGACAGCGAAACAAATTAGTGCATTGCGTAAATTGATCATACTTGAAAATGCGGCGACTAACCAAGGTGACTTGGGTAAAGCGATCCGCTTATCTGGTGAATTTCATTTACAGTTAGCTGAGATGTCTGCCAATGTACCTTTACTTAACTTTCAACGCAGCTTAGTATCATTAACTTCATTGATTATTGCTCAATATGAAGTGGGTAATAGTACGCCTTGTGTATTAGACGAACACAGCCGTTTATTAGATGCGATTGAAGCAAAAGATGTGGTAACAGCCTGTCAATTAATGCAGGAACATTTAAAACACATTGAATCAAAGCTTAACCTTGATGGCGAAACAGTATCAAGCGACTTGCATGTGGTCTTTTCGAGTGTATTAAATAAAAAATAATCGCGGTTCTTTATTCTGCGACTCCTAAGCCAGGCTAATCAGTCTGGCTTTTTTGTTTTATTTTTAGCGTACTTTTACTTTTTAAGTACTCATAGAATTATATTCCCATCTAAACAAGTCCGACCTCTTGAGCTAATTTGCCGTTGATTTTATTTTAAATCACAGCGATTTGTTTTAAGTTGTTGTTTTTAATGTGGATTTTATTTGTTTTTGTGTTTTAAATCTTCTTTTTAGTGCTCACTTCATCATACTAACCTATCGCTTTATCGTACAACTTCTGTGTTCAGATCAAAGTTATCACATTGCCAGGTTAACTTTTTGTTACATTACTGTAAATTTATGAAACATTATTTAATTAAATTGTATTAATAATTGTACTGATCTTGGCTTTGTTATGTATTCCGTTGACCTTGAATGTTGACGTTTGCATGAATAGAAGCTTTTTGTTTTAAAGAACGAAACTAATTTGAATGAGTTGTAAGCAAGGAAATATAGCAAAAGTATTAAATCATAAATGGATAATCGGCAATGCCGAAACATAACAAGGAAATATGATGAGTAATGCACAACCTGTAGAAACACTAGGTACACCATCTAAAGGTGGGTTACTAGAAAAGTTATTTAAATTATCAGAGCATGGCACCACGATCAAAACGGAAATGATCGCAGGCTTAACCACCTTTGTCACCATGGCCTATATCATTTTTATCAATCCAGAATTAATGGCCAAAACTGGTATGGATAAAGATGCGTTATTTGTGGCGACCTGTGTTGGTGCTGCAATTGGCTGTATGTTAATGGGTCTTTATGCCAACTGGCCTGTTGGTTTAGCTCCGGGCATGGGCTTAAATGCGTTCTTCACCTATACCGTAGTATTTGATATGGGCCATACCTGGCAAGTGGCGATGGCAGCTGTATTTGTATCTGGTGTATTATTTGCGGCTATGAGCTTCTATAAGATCAGGGAATGGATATTAGATAGTATTCCGCAAAGTCTACGTTATGCAATGACAGCTGGTGTTGGTCTGTTTTTAGGTATTATTGGCTTTAAAAATGCGGGGATCGTGGTGGCATTTGAGCCTACTTTGATCACTCTCGGTGATTTTAAGCAACCAAGTGTATTGTTGGCGGCGTTAACCTTCTTAATTATCGGTTCATTATTCCGTCGTAATTTATTTGGTGCCGTATTAGTCGGCATGTTAGGCACCACCTTAGCTGGTATTCCGCTTGGTTTAGTGACTGCGCCGGAATCAATTGTTTCTGCACCACCAAGTCTTGCACCACTATTCATGGCAATGGATTTTGAACATCTATTTTATAATGCAGAAGGTTTATTTAACGTCGGTATTATCAGTGTCATTATTTCATTTTTGTTTGTAAATATGTTTGATACAGCAGGCACCTTGATGGGCGTTGCTGATAAGGCTAATTTAATTGATGAAAAAGGTAACATCCAAAACTTGAAGAAATCGCTTAAAGCAGATTCAGTTTCAAGTGTACTGGGTGCTTGTGTTGGTTGTCCGCCAGTTACTTCTTATGTAGAAAGTGCTTCTGGTGTTGCTGCTGGCGGTCGTACAGGTTTAACTGCTGTGGTTGTTGGTCTATTGTTCTTAGCGGCTACTTTCTTTGCTGACCTAGCATTAATTATTCCGAGCTATGCTACCTCTGGTGCGCTTATCTTTGTTGCTTTCTTAATGATGAGTGGCCTAAGTAAAGTAAACTGGAATGAGTTCACCGATTATGTACCTGCTTGTATCACAGCGATCATGATGGCGTTTACGTTCTCAATTGCCAATGGTATTGCATTAGGTTTCATTGCGTATACCTTCCTAAAAGTGGGTTCAGGTAAGGCGGAAGAAGTATCGCTGAGTATTTGGGTATTGACGGCTGTCTTTGTTGCTAAGCTTGCTTGGATGTAACTGATAACACCGTTTGATA
>Ga0209292_1001941_pt1 | contig 24608 bp, 22 predicted proteins | sample GOMGulsemesocosm_2_FD_184634 | JGI IMG/M metagenome (GOLD analysis project Ga0209292, IMG submission 184634) | Methane-oxidizing microbial communities from mesocosms in the Gulf of Mexico - GOM9C Gulf of Mexico (SPAdes) (version 2) | ecosystem: Environmental > Aquatic > Marine > Cold seeps... | reverse complement strand
ACTTGTAATCAGTAGGTCGCCAGTTCGACTCCGGCAGTCGGCACCATTCATTCAAGCCCTAACTTCGGTTAGGGCTTTTTTGTATCTATCGATTGGTTAAATTCTTTCCTAATTTTCACTTACACCAATATTTTCCATACCCTGCACTATTAGTGGCTTATACACCCGTTTCATTAATTCATTGGTGTACCTTATAGGCACAAAATCCCCCCTAATTCGAGTAAACCCTATTAGGGCACAATTAATATTAGGGTAAATTCAATTGTTTTAATGTTTTATTAAGCGATTTTTACGGAGCAAAAAGGATTCAAGCCGTTGCTTAGGGTATATGGGTTGACGTATAGGCCGCTAAAACTGCGAGTGAAATTTATTAGGGTAAATTAGTTGATGGTGTAAATATCCGAACTGGGTATTAGCACCAGTGATAGCCGTTGGTTTAGTAGCAATCTCCTTCGCTTTTTATAAACGATTTCAGCTATTAATTATGGCTTTAATGTGTTGAAATAATTGAGTAACTTAAGGTAAAAAGATAACCTTTATTGTTTAAACCATTGGTTTTATTTTAAATACAATTTTTCATATAACTATCTTGAAATAAGGATTATTGATGAAACCCGCCAATTATTGGACTGAAACAAAGTTAATTGAAGAGGCTTCAAGTTATAAGCATAGAATCGACTTTAAAAAAGGTTCTACGGGTGCTTATGCAGCAGCTAAGCGAATGAAAATATTAGATGTTGTATGTGCTCATATGACAAAACCGAAAAGCAGTTGTAAAAAGTGGTTTAAAGATAATGTGGCCGTAGAAGCCAAAAAATATAAAAGCAGATCTGAGTTCAGAACAAACGCTAATGGTGCATACAGTGCAGCAAGAATAGATGGATATTTAGAGTGTGTATGCCAGCATATGGTTAAGCCTATTAAAATTTCAGCATTCTCTACTATTGAAAGTGCCAAAAACGAAGCTAGTAAATACAAAACTAGAACTGAATTTTATAAGGGTTCCTCAGGTGCTTACGATATTGCAAGAAAAAATGGGTGGCTTGACAGCATTTGTGAGCATATGACTTCCCCAATAAAACCTATGGGATTTTGGACCAAAGAAAATGTGTTAATAGAAGCAAAGAAGTTTAAATTTAGAAATGATTTTAATAGAAAATCATCTTCTGCGTACTCAATTGCTAGAAACAATGATTGGCTTGAAGAAGCTTGTCGGCATATGGAGGTTAAAGGGCACAGATATAAAAGAAAGATTTACAAAGTAACCTTTGAAGATGGAAGCATGTACATTGGGTTAAGTAAAGATCCTGAGAAAAGAGAAAAAGAGCACATTTCAAAGGAAACTAAAGCAGGAATAAAAATGAAAGTTATGCCATATACATTTGTAATTGGCGATAATTGGTTAACAGCAGAAGAAGCTGCTGAAGTAGAAATGTATGAAATATCAGAAGCAAAGAACAATAATATAGAGTTACTGAATATTCAAAAAGGGGGGGGACTAGGAGCCGGTTATTTGGAATATTCAGTACAAAAGTTAGTTGCTCTCACAAAAAAACACACATATTTGAAAGATTTTATTGAAAATGAATACGGTGCGTATCAAGTCATCCTAAAAAGGCAACTAAAAGATGAGTTACTCAGTCACCTGATTAGAAAAATTGAACATACTAGCTGGACTCATGAGCTAATAGGTATGGAAGCCCTTAAGTATAGTTACAGAACTGACTTTAAATATGGATCACCTAATGCTTATGCTGCGGCTCAAAAGAGAAAACTGTTAAATGAAGTCTGCTCTCATATGAAGATAAAGAGTAATCAAAAATGGACTAAAGAAACAGTGACAAATGAAGCATTAAAATACGAAACAAGGAAAGACTTCAAACATAAATCTTCAGGTGCATATGGTGCAGCTAGTAAATTAGGACTACTTCAAACTATCTGTACACATATGGATAAAATAATAGTTAGAAAACAGGTTTGGAAATGGACTGTTGAAGCTTTATCTGAAGAGGCTAAAAAGTTTGAGAATAAAGCGGAATTTAGAAAAAAATCGAACAGTGCTTATGCTACAGCACAAAAAAGAGGCTTACTGCAAACGATCTGCGTGCATATGGAATAACTAATTTTATCAAATCTATACTCTAGTCAAAATAGCATTAAGCCATTTTTCCTGTCTATCAGGTCGGTTATCTTCGGTGATCCACGTTGCATCTATTCCAATAGATGAAATATCGGCTATTAATTTACTTAAACGACCTTCATTCATATCAGTAAACATACGACCACCTTTTTCCCGCTGTGAATCACCGTATTTAAACGAAACATACCATGTACCATTACTTTTAAGTGCCATAGCTAATTTATCTAATGTATCGGGTAATTCAGATTCGAGTACGTGTAATAAAGAAGCACAACACCAAATAGCATCATATTTTTCAACATCAGTAACATCGTCAAACAATGCTGACTTAACATCTAATCCTGTATAACTAGATGCACGTGCTACCAACTCAGAGCTAGCATCAAAAGCATCAACCCGATAACCCATTTCAATAAATGCTTTAGAATCACGACCAGATCCACAACCAGCATCAAGTATTAGTGCGTTAGGTGGTATATTTTTGATAAAACGTTGGTAGATATTAGTCATATCAACATTTACAGTGCCAATGAAAAACTCATCTGCATTATTTTGGTAAAATTCGATGCTCATATTAAAACGTTATTATCCCTTTTATCTCTGGTTGCCACTCATGGATTAGTGTTGACTTGGCTGTGTTATAAGTTTCTTGAAGGTATTGTTTACGTTGTTTCTCATTATTACCTGTTTGCTGTATTAGTGTTTCACGAAGTGGTAAATGACTATTGATAAAGTACTCATTACGTTTATGTAGCCGCTTTAACAGCTCTATACTAGGTACTTTAGCAAACTTACCACCTTCGCCACGGTTACAGTCTTTACACGCTAATACTAGGTTCCAAACGCCATTAATATTAGATACATTATCATTTAGCATCCAAGGTAAGAAGTGATCCACATCAGCTAGGTTATCATCATTTTTATCAACACTAATTGATGAATAACAATAAAAACAACGACCCTTTTGATAACCATTCAAGCTATCACGACAACTAGTTATATCTACTCTACGCTCATTATCTGTAGTAAAAAGTGTTTTAAGCTCTTGGTCATATTCAACTCGAATAAGATTGCGAGCAACACCCATTTTCCAACCTTGCTCCACTAAACGCCAGCGAGCTTCAGTTTCATGCTCAAAATTATTAAATTGTTCACTCTCAGCAAGATTGAAAAAGTTATCAGTGATACGAATACCACCAGTATTTTTACGTTCATCTATGAAAAATCGATGTTCAATCTCACCACTATTAACAATATGAAATGCATCAATTACATTAGCAAAACCAAGCTTTACCGTTTGCTTTATCAATTCATTTTGATCAATTTGATTGTTATTAAAATCAGCACAAGCAGTAAGGTACTTACTGGATTTTGAAGTTATTTGTTTAGGTGAATGTTTTAAATGATCACACAGATGACGACTGAATGGCTCTGCTAATTGATCGAGTGTTACTAGATCATTGGATACTGTATTAAGCTCATACAATGATTTAGCTAATGCAAACTTGTAAGAAGCAACATTACGCCCAAACAATATAATTGCTCGCCAATAATTATCTAAGGTGGGTTCTACTTGATAAAATTCCATTTAATTTGATGTATTAATTACAGGTAATAAATCAAATCTAACGGTTTTAACGGTAATGTCTAGGTATTTTAACTGATTGCTGATGTATTGGCAGATAAAACAGATGGAATTTATATAAAGTATTGTCGTATATTAACTTTATATTCTTTAATATTAATAAATCAATAGAAAAATACTGTCTGTTTCATCTGCCATTGATTTGAACAGTTTAGACATCAAAACAACCCAAGGAAGAATTTTGTCCGATAACTTTCCCAGTAAAAATGAAATAGAAAACTTCATTATCAATAATAGCAATATAAGTAATATTGAAGCTCATTTAAATAAGTTTAACCCGATTAGAGTTATGCAAATGGAGAATATGGAAATTCGTCATTCTGCTATATTGGGCTGGTTATTAAACCCTATGGAAAATCATGGCCTAGGTGATTGGTTTTTAAAAGCATTTTTAACAGAAGCTCTGAAAGGAGTATCATACAACACCTCTGCTTTAGAAGTTCAGTCAGTTAATTTGATGGATGCCAATGTCTATGTAGAGTGGAACAACATCGATATTTTTATTGAAGTACCTAACCAAAAATGGGCATTTATAATAGAAAATAAGATAGAAGCGAGTCAAAGTCACAATCAATTAAAAAATTACCGAACCTTTGTTGAAGAATATTACAAAGGAGAATTCAAAATTTCAGGAGTATTTTTAACACTTTATGACGAAAGCCCTGATGATGATTATTCAACCATAAGATACAGTAATGTCTACGAATTGATTGAAATGCTTCTTCATCAAAACAAAGATACTCTTTCAGAAAAAGTGTATAACTTTATAGGTTATTACCAAGAAACAATAGGACGAAAATGCGGTATGGATAGTGAATTAGTGGATATGAAAAACTTAGCTAAGCAAATTTATCGCGAACATAAATCAGTTATCGATTTTATTTATGAGCATGGTAAAAGCACTCAATTTCAGTATGCCGTAAGTCAATTAATTGATGGTGAATTAGATAAAAACAATCAATCATTCTCTATAAGCAAGGTGAAATATCGATACTTTGCATCTAATCAGAATGTTATGTCATTCTTACCCGAAAAATGGATTGATATTTTAGGTGAGCTCAATCACGATCAAAAAGGTAATATAAGCACCAATGCATACCCTTGGTCTGGGTGTGAAAAATGGTGGTGGAAGTACCCTGTTATTTGTTGGTTTGAATTAAATGAAAAATCGATTCGAATTCATGCTGAAGTTGGTCCTCTTTCTTCTTTTGATCTAAGAAAGAAGTTAATTAATTGCATTGAAAAAGTGAATACAGGCAAGATAAAACTTTCAGATAAATCAAAAGTGGAAGGAGCTAAGTACTCTAAATTTTTAGCTCAAAATAAAGGTAAGTTTTCGAGTAAAATAAATGAAAACGACACACATGATGCTGAAGCTATTAAAACTAAATTTGAAACGTTATTAACATATTTTAATGAGCATGTTGTAGAACAAATATCTGAAAGTTTGAATGATTTTATTCAAGAGACGAACTCGCCTAAGCTATAGAAATAATTCCAATTGAGTGAGTTATTATTTGGGTCACAATTAACTATCAAACAAATAAGAGCACTAGGAAGTAAAGATGAAATGGATTTTATTTTGTTTATTCTTAATATCAGTTAATACATATGCAACTAAACAATTCACCGAAGCCGAATGTATATTACTCAAACATCAAATAACCGATTATAAACGTCGTTTAGGTGTTAACTCACCTCTTTACCAACAATCAAATACAAGCGCTGAAAATCATTGTAAAACGCCTATATCATCAGTTAAAAAACGCAGTCAAGTATTAACCACATCATCAGTTAAAAGTATTATTCCAATTACAGCCAGCAACCCAGTATTACCAAAAATTGATACTAAAAAACCTAATAGCGCCATTGTTTTCAATCCGCTAGATATGATTATTAAAGCGCTTTCATTCAGTTGGCCTATTTGGCTTATTGTATTACTACTTACAATTCTAAGATTGCCTTCAGTTAAAGGTAGGTTAGGTGAGCTCTATGTCAGTAAGGGCTTAAGAAATAAACTACCCAGTGATCGATACAATATTATTAATGATGTCACTTTACCCCTAGATGATGGCGGCACAACACAAGTAGATCACATCATAGTTTCTCCATTTGGCATTTTTGTTATTGAAACTAAAAACATGAAGGGCTGGATTTTTGGCAATGAAAAACAAGCAAAATGGACACAAACTATTTATCGCACTAAGCACTCTTTTCAAAATCCATTAAGACAAAACTACAAACATACTCAGACACTAGCTCAGCACTTAAATTTACCATCTGAGCTGTTTCATTCGGTAATAATTTTCACACCAAATGCTGAACTCAAAACCAATATGCCACCAAATGTTGGGGATTTGAAAAGTATGATAGCTTTCATCAATAGCTTCAAAACTACTTTAATAACAACTAACGAACAAATAGAAATAAAAGATTGTATAAACAACATCAGCTTAAAACGCGGATTAAAAACTAATAAAGAACATGTGAGTTACTTAAAATCAAAACATGGATAAATTGCTTTATTCAAATATTTCCCACTCAATTATGTATAAGGTTGTAAGGATGATTTTTGTCATTAATTAAAAAAAAATATCCACATCTATTCAACCAAAGCGGACGTATCCGAAAAATAGCTCCTTTAAAAGTAAAGCAGCTTTACTTCATCGAACAAGCAAAAATAGTTCATGGCGAGCGTTATAATTATTCATTGGTAAGATACGCAGATTCTGGTACCGATGTTACTATAGTCTGCAACATTCATGGTTCCTTCAATCAAAAACCAGCAGAACACCAAAGAGGTAGTGGATGTTTGAATTGTTCGGGCAAAAAAAAATTAACTACAGAACAAGTTATAAGAAATTTCAAAAAAATTCACGGTGATCGTTACGATTATTCTAAAGTAGAATATAAAAACTCACGTACTAAAGTTAGTATTATTTGCGCTGAACATGGCATATTTAAATTACGAACCGATGCCCATAACAATAACCGTGGCTGCTCTAAATGCTCTAAGCCTACTACTGAAGAAATTATTACTGCATTTAAAAAAGAGCATGGTACAAGATATGATTACTCTAAAGTAAAGTTTACCAATAGCCATTCACCTGTCACCATAATTTGCCCTACACATGGTGAATTTAAACAAAGTATATACAATCATAAAAATGGCTCCGGTTGCCATTCATGTTCAGGTCACATTTCACCTACAACTGCGGAGTTGATTGTGAATTTTCGACAAACCCATGGTGCCCGTTATGATTATTCAAAAGTAGAATATTCCAACAGCAAGGATACCGTAACTATTATTTGTCTAGAACATGGAGAATTCGAACAGATCCCAAGAAACCATATAAAAGGTGCCAATTGCCATTCTTGCACAGGAAAGAAATCACCTACAACCAAAGAGCTTATTGCTGAATTTGTCAAAGTACACGGGGATAAATACGATTACTCAAAAGTTAACTATATCAATAGCCAAACCCCAGTTACGATTATCTGCCCTGAAAAAGGAGAGTTTGAACAACTCCCTATCAGCCACAAAAAAGGCTATAAACATACGGGCAAGAATAACCCTACAACCAAAGATATTATAGTTGAATTTAGAAAAATTCACGGCAATAGATATAATTATTCAAAAGTTAATTACAACGGGAGCTATGAACCCATCACAATTATTTGTCCTGTGCATGGTGAGTTTAAACAATTACCCGTTAATCATAAAAATGGGGCAAATTGCCTCCACTGTACAGGGAAAAGATTAACAACAGAGAAGGTAATTGCTTCATTCAAATCGTTTCATGGTGAACAATATGATTATTCAAAGGTTAAATATGTCAATTCTGATACCAAGGTAACGATTATTTGCCCTAAACATGGGGAATTTGAACAACTACATAGCGATCATAGGAGAGGGGTAAATTGTCCTAAATGTGTACTAGAAAATAAAACAGGATTTCATTCAATTCACACAATTACAAAGGAGCAAGCTGTTAGTGATAATGGGCTTTACATAATGCTATTAACTTCTCCCAAAAAGAATCAATGGTTGAAAGTAGGTACTAGTCAACCACATAGGGATAGATGTGGGCAAATTTCAAAAGAGTCAGGTTATGAGGTAGTAATGATTTCGTACCACCCTATGATATGGAAAGATGCCCTTGAGTTAGAGTTATCAACGCATAAAAGCCTAAATGAATATAGTGAATTACCTTGTACATATTTCACTGGTTATACAGAATGCTTCTCAACCAAAGCAGTGAACTTATTGTTAAAATTAGATCTACTAACCCCTAAACAATACAAGTTCCTACAAAGCCTAATAGTGTAAATCTATTGAACTGTTAATCATTAAACCGATCAATCACCGCTTTCATTTTCTCAGCCACCTGATTTTTCTCTAAATGGGCATAGCGCATAGTGGTTGCGATGTTGGAATGCCCTAATATATGTGCAGTTTCCTGAACCGTCATACCATTTTGCACAAGCCTACTAGCACATGTATGACGAAAATCATGGACACGAAAATCTTCAATACCCGCATTTTGAATTGCTCGACGAATAGCGATAGTAGAATGCTTACGGGGATTATTACCGCTTTTATCAGTGAAAATCCATTTGTGGTGTACCTTCTTATCATTTCTTGATTTCAACACCTGATACACGCGATTTGACATGTATAACACCGCTTCATTATTTGTCTTTGAACGTTTAAGAAGAATAGTTTTTTCTTTTAAATCAACTTGCTGCCATGTTAACTCTGCTATCTCGCTGTAACGCGCACCTATATCAAGTAATAGTATAACTAAATCCCAGTTATCTTGACGTTGTTTCATCAATTCTGGTTTATCAGTGAATGGAGTTAATTTCTTATAATATTTTGTGTTATCTGGCACTAACTCCGCTAATAAACGAATTTCTTCATCACGACTTAGTGAACGTATACGCTGGTTTTGTACCTTAATTTTCGGAAATTTAATAATTGGTACTTGGTAATCTAGTCGCTCCATATACTCAACACATCCTCGAATTTGAATAACTCCATGCTCAATGGTTTGTGGTGCTCTACCTTCTTGTTTACGTGTTAATACATAATGCTCAAGATCTGCTGTTGTTAACTCATTTACTGGTTTGTCATCAAAATATAATTTTACACCTCGCACTTTATTAGCAATATCATCATAACTTTTTAGATCTATTTTCGATGTTAAAAACAAATCTAACGCGTCATACAGGTTAATTGAATCCTTAACGCCTAATAGTTTTTTGTCTAGTATTTCTTGTCGATATTGACGCTCTACTTGTTGTGCTTTCGCTTTGTTTTTTGATTGTGATGATTTCTGGTATGTGCGGCCATCTACCATGAAGCGCACTTGAAAAATCCCACTTTTTTGTTTAATTAATGTCATTATTTTATTCCTAAAGTTATCCGTTGTTATGACATTACTATCCCTCCGTTGCTCGCCTACTGACAACAGCTAATACAAGGAATTACTTACCCAGTTTTTAGTGAATATACGTTGTCTAAATAATTGATTGGTTTGATGCTTACCCTAGTTAAAACAAACAACACAGGTAACTTATGAATCCTACAATATTAAGAAATTCAGATGCATCAATTCGTGGTTTTATACACTACTTAGGGGATCACAGAACAGAGATAAGAAATTCAGGTGGTCAAACACTTGGTTGGTATAATCCATCGTCAAATATCACGTATAACATTAACGGTAGTATGGTCGGATTCGGTAACTTACTAGCAAGTCTGGTTTGATTCAAATCCTCATATCTATAGATGGTTATGTTGTCGCTATCGCTCCAACAAGTGACGTTAGTTGTACCAACTACCACCACTACTTTTTTATAAATTAAGGCATACCTGACATACCCGATGAATTAAGGATTTATTTATAAACAACCACACCATACAAAAGTAAAAAATAAAAACACCAAAATAGTCGAGTATGTCGGGTATGCTTGTAATTAGCGATCAAAATACTTAACCATACTTATAAACTGCAAGTTTCATCCACGCTAATTCAATAAAGAAAAAGACCTAGTCCTAATTGCATACTCGACATACTCGATGAAATAAGTATTTTATTTGATAAACTACCCCTTCATTTAAAATTTCAAAGTAAATTATTGAAAATATTCGATTCTATCGGGTATGGGAGTTACAAATTGTATTCTATTGATCAAGTTATAAAAGGTAATGTTACTTTTGAACAAGTTAAGTCTGACTTAAAAAAAGCTAAATTGGATGGTTTAGTAGAGACTATTAACGAAGCTGAATTTGTTATGTTCGGTGATCTAGGTATTGATTTAGAGGCCTTGTTCGATTTCAACCAAGGATTAAGTGAGCTATTAACCGAAGAGTTTATTCAGTATCGTCTTACCAATAAAGATGACTATGTTGAAATGTATCAACGTTCTTCTAAACGTTTACTAGATCAAGTCATTTATGACAGCCAACCGTCAATTGACAGTCCATTTCTAGCAGTACTTGCCTTACGTTTATGTATAAAAGCAATCAATCAAGCAGATAAAGGGGATATAACGAATACATTGCCAATAGCTATAGAAGCATCAGAAGCTATTGCATTAACTCGTTTATCATCTGATTACTTAGCACTAAAAGAAGATCTTGATTATGAACTTACTAGAAAACAACGCCCTGTTAGTAAAGCGAAAATATCACAAGCAGCTAAAGCCAACAATGCCATTATGCAGCATCAAAAAACTATCAAATATGCTGCATTTAATAAGGAGTTACAAGCCTTTGCTAGCTTTGTTTGGAAGCATGAGTCAACGGTCACTCCTAGCATCATTGCTAAAGAAGTAAATGAAGTAGCCAATGCCAACCTTAGAGCGATTGCAAAATTAGAAATGAGTAAACCCAGCGTTGAAAAAATGATAGCTTTTTTAACCGACATTGCCCCAAAAACCGCTATAAACAGTAGTAGGACTAACTCCATCGTTAATAAAACCAGCAAGAACAAAATCACCTACAAAGTACTTGTATCAAGCCTTGTAGATGATTTTAGTTTAATATTTTGTGAATAAAAAACACCATTAACGTCAAGTTAACGGATTAAACCGCTAACTTGACTGTGACTATCATTCATCTCTCTATAATAGGGGTCGTCAAGTCAAACAACGCTACTAAGGAGTACAACATGACGACACTTACAAACACCACAGATTTAAAAGTAAATAGTTACTTAAGTTACGATGACCACCCAGCTGATGCGCGCACCTTAATGAGAAATATAGGTGGCAAGCATATTGAAAATGCACTTGAGCCATTCTGGTTAGAAGCCAACCCTGAAACGAAGAAGTTAAAGTTTGAACTAACTGCGGCTCCTCTTTGTATATCAGTCGGATTCTGGGATTGGCTTTTACTCGTTATTAAGCCAATGCTTAAAGGTAAATTCGAAGGTCTTAAGTTAATAGACGTAGGCTTTCAGTACCCTGTCAAAAATGACATGTACAGACAAGACTCACCTTGTTTAACAATTATCATGATTTGCTATCAACTTGATAGTACCAACAAAATAATTGAACACGCTCACGATGTTGAAATATCGATTAATTGGCATAAAAGTCTAACAAAGACCAACGATGCGATAGTAATCGAGAAACTATTTTCTGATATGTGTGAGATAGACTTTTCAATAGAGCAATTAGATCACTATTTAACATTACTCGGTGATCCTACCGAATAATTAATTTTTCATAAACCTGCAATTACTCTGACATTGAGTAAGGGGTAATTGCATCCAAAAAACGCCAATAATGGCATAAACCAAGGTTTAATCATGTGATTAAGCCAGTAGTCAACTAAGAGGAAATTATTATGACTATTAACACACAAAAGCAAGTAGAAGCTATCGAAGCTGGAAATTACCAACAACAAGAAGAGGTAGTTGATACTTCGGCTCAAGGTACTAATGAAAAAACATTAACCTTAGCCCAAGTAATTTCTATGCAATATAGCAACAAGGGTACTGAACGCCCTGTCAATATACGTAATGTTGAATACAAGGAGTTACTTTCTAAAAGAGATAATCCCTTTATACAAATGAGTTGGGAATACAGGTACAGAGACCACGATGGCTCTAAATGGTGGCCTAAAAAAGGCGTGATATATGATGGACAAGGTAAACTCGTTCATGACTTTTTAGTTGAGTTTGGCATCTCTGAAGAAGAAACATATATCGTTAAAAGTAAAAAAGTTAAAGGGGCTGATGGTAAGGAGTACAGCCAGTGGGTGAGCTTTTGTCATATATCAGCGTATGACGAGGCCGCATAATGTCCCTGATAACGAAGCACACTAGGGGCAAGCTACAAAACTTGGTAACAGGTGATACTGATTCCTTGATATTAGCTAAACGTGAATGCATGAAGTTAGGGTTGCCTTGGCAATCAGCGTTAGATTGCATCACAAAAGCAACCTATGATTCGTTATCTCCCGCTCAGCTAGAAATAGCTGAGTCGGGGCTTGAATCTAGCGTAATATCCCCGGAATTAAATAGCGATAACCCCGTATCAATGAACTTGGCGGCAAGTCACTTGCTCTCAAACTTTAAATTAAGTGAGGTAAACGGCCAACTAACACTATATTCGGTTACATCTGAAAAAGATAAAACATTACTACCACTATATGAACGCGATAACGATAAATTACTTGTACGTGAAATATCTACACGTTGGTTAAAAGAGGCAGGAGTACCATTACCACCTAGAAAAGCTAATGAGCTAGTTAAATATTGGTTTAATCATACTGATCTGATTAAAGAACCAAACATCATGGGATTACTTGGTGATAATCATTGGTGTTTGCATCGAAGTAATTGCTCCCCTGACTCAACAGTAAAGTACCCGTCTTGGGAGAAAATACTTGACCGTATGAGTGATCCCGACGCATTCGCAGCATGGCAATACGGTGTTTATAAAGGATGCTATAAAGGACGACAAATGATCTGGATGCATGGAGAAAACGGTGAAGAAGGTAAATCATTAATAGCAAGAGTCATTGGTCAAGAGCTATATGGACCTGCGCACAATGCGATTTCAAATGCTTCAATTAGTTCAAACGAAAAGCGATTTCTTAATAGCTTCTTCGAACATGCTGCACTAGTAATTTATCCCGATGCTAGCAACCGTAAGTGTTTATCAAGTGAAGAGTTTAAAACATTAGCATCTGCTGGTTCAGATCCTGTACTTATTGAAAGAAAAGGTAAACCAGCTTATACCGCCTATTTAAATGCAAGAATGTGGATATGCTCTAATTTTTCACCTGAAGTTACCAGCGATAACTTTATGACAAGTCGTTTGCTGTACATCAGCATCAGTCCATTGGTAGATGAAGCACCTGATCCTTCTATTTCAGAACGATTAATTTCAGAATTATCTGGCTTCTTAGCTTATGGCAAAAAATGTTATGAAAGACTTTGCCCTGATAACTACCGCATACAAACAGACACTGATAATGCAGTAAAAGAACTCACTGATCAGTATTATGAAAATTACGACATTATTTTTGGTAAGTATTGGCAACAAACCGATGAAGAATCTGAAGTTGAAGCGTCTGTACTTAAAAGTATATTGTGTAACGAAGGTATTAAATCTAATAAACAATACAGTGAATTTGTTGAGTGGTTAGCGAGATACAAGGGCGTTAAAAAACAAAAACGTTCTGAAGATGGAGGTCGTATATTTTATAAAGGTATTACACCTATCAAAGAACGAAAATTATCTGTAGCAGAAGTCATCGCAAGAACTGATAAGCAAGGACAATAATATGAACATGTTGTCACTTGTCATTAAGCAAAAACAGCACAGCAGTAACTTAATACTCAGTTATTGTTGCGCTGAGTCCTCTCTCGTTCAAGTTGATATAAACAACAAGGATGAATTATTAACCGAGCTAACAAAATTAAAAACAATCCATGGAAGCAAAGTATGGTTAAGTGAAAATTTGAGCATACTACTAGAATTTAGCTATAAAGCAGGTTTTTACTTCAAAGATACCAACATGATTGATATCTCAACTGAAGTTAACATGCTAATGCAAACTCACCCTGACTTTGTAGATAATGCCCTAGCTTCATGTGTTACAAAGGCAATTACTTTATTAGACAAGGTGATAAGTACTCACTTACAAGCTAAAGACCAACAGGTAACTAAACATGTATTAATCACTCAAATGATAACTAGAGCTAATTACATTAAAGCTATCGTTAAACTGACTGTTAATGGCAAAGGTTTTCCAATTGATGAACATGCATTAAAAGCAATATTCACTAATAAAGAACAAACGATTAGCGCGATTCAAGAACAGGTAAACCATCACTACGGCACTTTGTTTCTAAAAAACAAAGCAAATAATGTTAAAGCACTTGATCACGATAGATTAAAACAACTAGCTAAAAACAATGGCTATCAATGGCAAGCATCGGTATCAGGTCATTACCTAAAAATGGATAAAAGCTACCTAAAGCAACTAGCAAATCAATATCCATCATTACGCTTTTTCTATGATGCAATGACCACGATAAGAAGTATTCAATCTACCGATTTACTTAACCTAGAAGTTGATGGATTTATTAAACCTAGTTTACATTTGATGACTCAGAAAACAGGACGTAACAGTCCAAAGCCGTCAGAAGGTTATTTGTTAAATGCTAGCCATTGGATTCGAACGTTAATTAAACCCAAACCTAGTCACTGTATTATTGCGATTGATTGGTGCCAGCAAGAAATAGGCATCGCTGCGGCAATATCCAATGATAAAAAGCTCATTGATATCTACAATGCACCTGAGTGTGATGTATATTTAGCGCTTGCTAAAATGGCTGGTTTTACACCACCGTCAGCAACTAAGAAAACTCATCCTGAAATACGCCAGTTATTTAAAACGATGCAGATTGGTTTAGGTTACGGTAAGGCGGTTTGGTCATTAACAAAAGATATAAAACAACTGTCTAACAGCATGACATTCTCTGATGCGTACAATAAGGCTCAGCAAATTCATCATTGGCATAAAACAACTTTTACAGGTTATTGGCAATGGACAGAAAATACTATGAACCAAGCAAGACAATCTGGTTTTATTCAGTCGATAGATGGCTGGACTTACTTTGTCAATGACGCTGTTCGAGATACACAATTACTTAACTTCCCGATGCAAGCCAATGGCGCGGCATTGATGCGACTAGCTATTGTGAATTTAGCAAAATATCAAGATATTGATTTAATTTGCACTCAACATGATGCCATTTATGTTAATACTGATGTTTGCAATAAAGAACGTGTTATAGAGCATATACAACAGAGCATGGACAAAGCTTGTATTGATTTATTCAAAGGTAAAATTACTCTAAGAACAGAGCTAACTATTTATGATGAATTTACAGGCTTTAATCAAAATAATGTGACAACACCTTTTGAACGGGTCATTAATCAATTAAAAGATGTAGCTTAACCAATGAAGCATACCCGACATACTCGATGAAATTTATATTAATTAATAAAATATGATTAAAAAGATTTAAAGTTAATAAATGGAAATATACTTGAGTACATCGAGTATATTCGGCAAAACAATACTTAGGGGTTCGTCCGCAGATTTATCGATGATTGATACGTTTTTCGTTACCTTTTAGCAAGGATTTAGTCAACGGATCTCGATATCCGCTATAGGGAATAATTCACGCGCGCTTATATACGACTACGTGCTAGGGCAGGAAGGATTTTTTAATTAATTTAACGGTTTTTCAAAGTTGATAGCACATCAGTTTGTATCTTCGTTAGTTCATCTTCAGTTATGCACTCAAGACCAGCGATATCTTCGAGTAAAAAACCGATGTATTCATTTACTGCATCAATGCTTTTCACATCAATATTTGCTTCATTAACAAGTTCTGCCAGTTGTTTTATTTGCGATGGTGTTAGCATAGATATGTCCTTTGATTAAGTCAGAACACTATCCATTGATTAACCTTTAAAGCCAACAATCACTAGCTGTTGTCTTATACCATAATTGCTTTGATAGTAACCCTAACGAATAATTAAGGAGTTACCATGACAAAAGCGAATCCACTGCAAGCATTAACTTTTACAACAAAACCAAAGGTTGAAGCTGTTAACCCTATCGAAGTAAAACGAGCTAAGTTAATCATCCGATTAAACGAGCAACGCGCTATGGTGCAATGTTTGTTAAGTAATACCGAGTTCACGGCTTTTAAAGATGTTTATATTGTTGATGAAGAATCTGGTGAGAAACGAAAAGTTAGACGCCCTAAACGTATTCGTCCTTGGTTTTATCAATCATCTAATAAGTATTATTTTGAAATAAAATACGGTACTAGATCACTTGAGGTTCAGAAGAATAAACCAGCAATTGATGTTGGCAATAAAAATGAATTGTTAACGGTGATAGACACAATTACCGATGCTACTAAACAAGGGTTTCTTGATACTGAACTTGCGAAGGTCAAAGGGCCAAATAAAAAAATAAATTGAAGTGCCATAAGTTAGTAATTAACAGTACTAGATTTAATTTTCGTCAGGAAGAGCCGACCATGATACTTTGGCATGTTTGCCTTCACCTTTGTTAAGGCTCTTTCTGCGAATAAACCTTCCTTCAAATTCAAAGTTATCGGTAATTTTTACTACTAGTAATTTACTAAAATTACCTGCTCGCTTAACTTGAACTTGCTCACCTGTTTTTTCAGGAGAAATAGTTTTTATTTCAACAAAGTCATTACCAATTTTACCATCAGAACCTTGTACATGAGGTTTGTGGCGCTTGATACCAAATTTAACTTCAGCAAACAACTCACCAAGTTCTCCCCAAATTTGAAGGTAGCGACCAGTAATTTCGTGATAAGCCATCGCATTATCAACTAGATTTTCAAAAATAATAACAATTTCAGGATCAGGCTCAAAATGATCCGTTGGTATTTCACTTTCATCTAATGGTTGCCATTCCCAAGGATTGTAACCACACCCAGCTGCATCAGCTATTTGATCCGCACTATAACCATCGTTGTGCATGTCATGAAGAAAATCCCAATCACTCATAAATCATCCTTAATTAAATATAGTCAATTCACTGTAGTTACTGTAACTGGTAATAGCTAAATGTCTAGAACACAATAGCTATTTGTTGATCACGTTAGTGTCAATAATCACTTTGGGCTTAATTGGCTTCTTTGTCTTTAGGGGCTTTTTGACTTTCTTTGAACGCGTTGTTCTTATCAGCTTTATTTCAGATAATTTCATGTTAATTCCTTTAATTTTAAACAGGTATTTATCAATATTTCATCTGTAATTACGCTTAAAAATAGGGTCTTAGTGCCAAAATTAGTGTTACCTAACTTGAACCGTCCGTTTTATGCATGTAACTAACGGATTTAAAGTCACTTGGTTGGTTTCGCTAGGGTAAGTTTTAGTACTTCAAACTAATATCAATCACCTACCATGCAACCAAGTTGCTACTTAGAGTTCACTTGCTCTGTTTCGCTAGGGTAATTTTTAGTGCTTCAAACCAATATCAATCACATACCACGCAACCAAGTTGCTACTTTAGAATCAGTTACTTTGAGTAACTAAGGTAAGTTTTAGTACTTCAAACCAATATCAATCACTTTCCTCGTAACTAAGTTGCTACTCGTCTCTCTTTTGGAGAAACGACAATAAACAGTTAATAACTATTCAAGTAATACTTTAGATAAAATGGTATATTAAACCAATTATTTGTGGCAGAAAGATGAAAGAAATTTTTTCTTAAAAACTAGGCTATATGAGAGAAATAGAAATAAAGGTTAAAGTTAATAATTATGAAGAAGTAATTTCATTATTAGCTAATAAAGGCTGGAATCCATCCCCTGCTATTCGCCAACAAGATATTATATTTGTAGATAAAGAAATTTCTTTTTCAGACATTCGAAGTGGTACTCCTGTAACTAGAATTAGAATTCAGGATGATAAAGATTTTATCTTAAACGTTAAAGTACCTCAGTCAAGTGAACTAGATTGTATAGAACATGAAACTAAAGTTGAAAACATCAAAGAAACTTTAAATATACTTTCATTATTAGGTCTGCATGAGGTAATGAGAGTAACAAAAGTTAGACAATTAGGTACAATTGGCAACCATACAGTTTGCTTAGATACTGTAGAGAATCTAGGCTGTTTTATTGAATTTGAAATACTATTTTCTGAAGAAGTAACAAATCTTGATAAAATGAAGTGTGATATTTGGCAAGAAATAGCTTCTCTCGGAATAACCCACAATGATGAAGTTCTTTACGGATATGACACTTTGCTTTACAAAAAATCTATAAGTAGCATAACCTTATAATAAAACGTAATGTAACTATCAAATTAAAATACTCATATTAAATAATGTCAAAACAACTATCCTTAATTGAAGACTCACCCACACTGGAATCACTTCCAAGTGCAAAAGTTAAAATAACCGACAAAGTCGGAGTTCATTCATGGACAAATTTCTATGCTTCATTTTCGGAAGGATTTGTCGACTACGCTATTAAAGCTCTTGATATACAAAAAAATGATGTGATATTTGACCCATTCGTAGGAGCAGGAACAACATTAGTTGCTTCACAAAAAAACAACATATCTGCAGTAGGTGTCGATATAGATCCTTTTTCTTGCCTATTATCAAGAGCAAAAGTAGCTACTAATATCGATATTAATGAAGTAAAAAAACTTCTAAAACCAACAAAAAGCCAAAAAATACTTAGTAGTTTTTCTAAAGAAGCGTTCCAAATTTTTGATGACGACTGTCTAAGATATGCTTCAATAGTTTTTTCTCGAATAGTGAAAAAAATTGGAGTAAGTAAAGATAAAGTATTAACTACTATTTTAGATGACACTAATGGTAAGTTTGACTCTGAAGTACTTGCTTTAACAGCCTTATGTATCGGCTCATCTGAATCAGCCAAGTTAATCCGAGGCTCAAACCCCACCTGGTACAGAAAAGCAGAAGAAGGTGAAAAAGACACTTTTGAAGCTTTATTTGAAGCCACCTCCAAAGCTTGCGATAAAATGCATGGTGACTTAGCTAAAATACAACCATCAACTAAAATGGTTAGAGTCGTAAATGGCGATATAAAAAATGAAATTGCAAATCTTGAGCAGGGTTTTGCAAATATTATCATTACTTCCCCCCCCTATCTAACACGAATAGATTATGCAGTGAAACATTTACCTAATTTATCAATATTAAGTGGATTAGTGAATTTCAGCTTTGATGAACTTCGAAAGAAAATGATTGGCACCCCGAAAATTATTAACAAAGGCGAATTCGATAGTAAATGGGGAGATTTGTGCGTAGAAACTTTAAAATCAATTCAAGATCATAAAAGTTATGCTAGTGAGAGCTATTACATTTGGACCTATTACCAATACTTTGACGCTTTATATAAAACATTTATCAATTTCAAAAAATACCTGCAAGCTGATGGCAAAGGTATTGTAGTACTTCAGGATTCTTTTTATAAAGAGTTACATATTCCTTTAAGCGATATAGCTGTTGAAATGCTGATTTCCTTAGGATTTGAGGCAGAAGTAATAGTTAAAGATGAAGTTAGAATTAATATGAGCCAGTTAAATCCGGCTCATCTGCAGAAAAAATTAAAATCTAAAGCAAGTGAAGACGTTATTTATTTTCAATTAAATTGATTAATAATCCGTTGAGATATATTTAGGTTCTTCAAAATTAATAAACCTTGATAGATCGTCAAATTCTGATAAATCATTATATGACTGGCACGTTTCTATAAAGGGACAAGTACCATTACACAAAGGATATATATCTTCCGCTGTATCAAATTCTTTATTTACTTTTTTGCATAAAGGTTCATTGTTAACACAAATACTGCGCCCTATTTGCCACTCAATATAATTAACATCAGCTACATTAAGTCCAGCATAAAACGCGGTTAATTTTTCAGCCTCTGATACTGTCTTTCTTAATTGCCTAACTAGAGAACCTCTAGGGTTTGGAGCACCCTCTAAAAATTTAAAGAGTATAGGGTCAGCAGGTATAACACGCCCTGTTCTCACATATGTTCGCATAATATGATAATCAACAGCAGGTTTCACATTATTATCATCTTTAAACTCAAGAATTGATTCTTTATATAAATCATGTGACAAAACATTCGTTTTTTTTCTTAAGGCATCTTTGTTGTAACCTAAAAATTGATCCATAATTTCATGAAACTCAGACCCTTCATTTTTATCTTCATCACCAAGAACAGAATTGTTACATTCATTGTAAAATAGAACTAAATCTCCATTGTATTTGTTTTTAAATACTTGCCCAACATCCCGCAATATCTCTGCTCGTTCCTTAGCTCTAATTCTTTCCTTTTTGGGGTAGTCTGCCAACCAATGTTCAATATCAGTTGATTTAATTGATACTAAAAGATCAACAATACTTTGTTCCTTATTCAACAAATTATCAGCTAAGGTATCCTGCATATAATCCCAGTTGAACTGATGGCATATTGAAATAAAAGAAACTTTAAATGCTAATTGAATATGTTTTGGCAAGCTTGACCACAAAAACTTTTCTTCTGGTCGTACATAGTTTTTTAAAACATTGGCATGCTCCATACATGCAATAGTGTCTACATGAAAAGCTTTACCCGTTGATAATATTTGTTCAACTTTTGACATAATGATCTAAATGCTTAACTTTAGTGGCTAAATAATTATCGATTAGTTCATTTGAAATAATGTCTAAATGCACCCGCTCAACAATTTCTATACCTGAATTAACTAAGGCATTCTCTTTGCGAGGATTAGCCGTTCCTAATTTAACTTGCGTTATCCCCATACCTTTTAAAACTTCAACTGCTGCATCATAATTTCGAGGATCTTTGGCATGCCCAAGGTGTTCAAACGCCTCTACTGTGTGTATGCCAAGTTTTTGTTCTAGACTGATTGATTTTACTTTATCTTTTAAACCAACCCCTCTTCCTTCTTGGTATAGGTAAATAACTATTCCACCATGTTCTTCAATATACCTAAATGCAGAATTTAGCTGCGACGAGCAGTCGCAATCAGTAGCTCCAAATGTTTCACTAAATAAGCACGAAGAGTGAATGCGAACAAAAGGCGTTTTACAATCTATATTTTTAAATATAACTGCACCTTCTTGACCATTTTTATTGAAGTGAAATAATTTAAAATTACCATGCTTAGTTGGCAATTCAATTGTAGGTTCCATTTATTTTAAAATCCTGCATCAAATAATGCTGTTTTGTGCAGTAATTAGCTGAACAATTATTTAATAGTGAAAATAGCTTCACCAGTATCTGTATTAAAATATATCATATCGTAAATACCTATTACTAACGAATTGCATTTTAAAAACGTTATATAATTTTTTAAGTAAAAATTCAATAAAGGAGCTTCCATTGATTATCAGCTTAAGTGGTAAAATATCCGCAGGCAAAAGCCTAGTAGGTAAGATTATTCAGTATTACATCGCCGCGTCAAATGACTCTGACGTTATCACAATCCCTATAGAAGAATGGGATGATGACTGTATCGAGCTTAGTAAACATTCAGGTTTTGTTTTAAAAAGTTTTGCACATAAAATCAAAGAACTGACTAGTTTATTAATTGGGTGTGAGCTTAAGAATTTGGAAAACCGAAAATATAAAGAAACGGCATTAGGCCCAGAATGGAATGCTTCTTCAGAGATGTTTGAATCAAGTGCTTTTGCAAGAGATGGTGAGTTAACTCCACGTAAATTAATGCAATTATTAGGTACTGACTGTGGTCGTAACATCATTCACCCTAACATATGGATAAATGCGCTTTTTTCTGACTATAAAAAGCTCAACGGTAACTACCCAAATTGGATAGTTACCGATTCTCGATTTATCAATGATAATGAAAGGCTTAAAGAATATAAAGCACTCAGAATTAGAATAGAAAGACCTAGTCTTATAACCAATGGCGAAATAAACGATCATCCATCAGAGACTGCTTTAGATAATGTAACTGATTTTGACGAGATAATAATTAATGATCAAGGCATTGCAGAATTAATGCATAAAGTAAAAAATATATTAATTAAAAAAAGTATTATTTAATTAAAATGTTTTAGCTCGATTTTTACCCGCATGAATATCTTTAATATATTCAGTTGGCCAACTTATTTTTAAGTCATTATATCTGGTTAAAATAACATCCAAGTCGATTGCAGATTCGATTTCTTTTAAAAAATCAATGGAGTAGCGACATAACGTCCAATGCAAAAATTCGATTGGATATTTGGCATCCCCATTCTCAAGCAGTGGCTTTATAGAGTTACACGCCTTTTCAGCGCTCACAAAATCATTGTTTAGAATATGCGTATCAGCCAAGCCTACAGTTGACCATAATAAACAATCAACGTTTCCTGTTGTATTTGCCAACTCAATCGCTTTGCTATAGGCAGTAGTTGCAAGGTCATATTGTTCAGCAAACCTATAACTCTCACCTTTAGCCAAATAGGCATTTTCTAAATCATGAATTGAGTTAAGTTTTTCAGCGCTCTTTACAGCCTCAGTTGCGTTTTCAATAGCTAATTGAGAATCACCTGATAAAGCATATGTTCTTGCTAAAGTTCTATACACTTTCGATTCAAGAAGTGGGCTACCATTTTGTTCCGTATATACTTTAAATATACCCTTTGCTACTTTTATTGCTATGGGGTAGTTACCAATATCTCTGTAAATGGTATTAATAGTTCTTAAAGCGTCAATTTTGTCCTCTAATGAAGCAATGGCAGATATCGGAACTTTTGCAGCTACTTTCTTGGAGTGTGCGTAATCATTCAACCGCAAGCTACACTTAGACTCTAATAAATCAAGTTTAATGCTTAACTTAGTTGGCTCTTCTTCTGTACGAAGTTGGCGAATAGATTCTAAACAATTAGCATATTGGCCTAATACTAAATTATTATTTATTTCACCCAAAATTATGGGTAATGTAGTATCTATATGTTCCAATTGATTTCTCATCATTGAATAAATTACGTTAGAAGCGTCGATGTTTCCTTGTCGATTAAGCTCTACGGCTGCCAACAATGCTTTATCCTGAAAACCATCAAAATTTTCAGCTTGATAATTTAGCTTAACTTGGGAGTAAAGATCAAGCTCATCGGTTAATTTTTCACCTAACCGTTCAATAATATCTTGAGATATTGGCTTGATTGAATCAGCATTTATGTGAAATAAAGTGTTACGCCTTACTGTTTCATGCTCAAATTGATAAATATTACCGATTTGAGTTAAAAATCCATCTGTAATTAGCTCGTTCAATACGATATTTAATTCAATGTGCTCTAAGTTGCTAATACTGCGAATAAGTTCAAAGCTGTAACTTATTTTCTCTGGTAATACACTTAAAGCGTAAATCAGTGCTTTCGCGGGACCAGATAACTCACTTAATCTTTGAGTATAATACTGCCCAAAACGCTGTAAAATTGCATCTTCCACGCCGTCAATGTTTCGACCTTCAACCCAGTCCTTCAGATATAATGTACGCCCTTCACAGCGTTCATTCACTGAAATTAATTCTTCTCGATTTGCTTCTGCACCATTAACTGATAAATACCACTGATGCAAAGCAGTAATTGAAATAGGTTGTAAAACGAGAGGAAGAAAACCAGAGTAATTAAGATTACCAAGTTGCTCCTGAAGTATTAACTTACCATCATTTACTTCTGAATTAATAGTAATATAAAAGTTGAATGTAGGTGGTAAGCTACTTGCTATACCTTGTATTAATTTCAATGTTTCACTAGAGGAACTCTCGACCCTATCAATCATTATTGCAGCTTTACCACCTTGAGCATGAAATACTCTAAGAAGTTCAATAAAAGTATTAGATATATTTTCGTGTTTCGCTATCAAATCTTCAGCTTGAGCTGAGTTTTCCATATGTTTTGAAGCCCCCTTCACTCTATCGAAAAGTGCTGTAGCTGTCTGCTTTAAACCAGGGGCAACAAACCTTAAACCATCAGAGCATAATGCAGCAAAGGTTGACCAAGCTATAGAATTCATATTGTCGTGGGCATATGCTAAAAATTCATCCATGGATAAATTTTTTGAGTCTATTTCTGACAACAACTGATGCATTAAGCTAACGACTATATCTTGCATACTTGGGGCATTAGCTTCAATTGTATGGCTTAAGCAGGTGAAATTTTGTTCTTCTTCAAGCACTAGGCCAGCCTGTCTTAATAACTCACTTTTTCCTATACTCGAAGAACTAACGATATAATATTTTTTTGATGAATTATCATTACCAGATGTTAATGTTGATATTTCCGTGTCTCGACCATAAAAGCTCATTTACCTGCCCTAAGAATGCGTTATAAATAATTTTCACCTATAGTATTCGATTATAAAAACAGATGTTATGTTTTATCGTTAATTTGATGAATATTTTCGCTACAAAAACTAAAGGTTTTATCTAACAAGTTATGGCTTATAAATTAAATGTTTACTAGGTGCAAATTTATAATAAAACACAAACATTACAGAATTAGTGCAATAAATCGGGTTAAAAACAGATAGGGCTATTATTGTATTTCAAGATATTATTCATGGTGTTACACCGAACAAACAGTAGCTTCATCTATACCAAGTCGCTACCTTGTAATCAGTAGGTCGCCAGTTCGACTCCGGCAGTCGGCACCATTCATTCAAGCCTCAACTTCGGTTGGGGCTTTTTTGTATCTATCGATTGGTTAAATTCTTTCCTAACTTTCACTCGCACCAA
>Ga0209292_1001939_pt1 | contig 24626 bp, 24 predicted proteins | sample GOMGulsemesocosm_2_FD_184634 | JGI IMG/M metagenome (GOLD analysis project Ga0209292, IMG submission 184634) | Methane-oxidizing microbial communities from mesocosms in the Gulf of Mexico - GOM9C Gulf of Mexico (SPAdes) (version 2) | ecosystem: Environmental > Aquatic > Marine > Cold seeps... | reverse complement strand
GTTCAGGACGAACGGTATGCTGTGCTTCCATGGACGGAAGAGCACAGCGAAGTTCAGGACGAACGGTATGCTGTGCTTCCATGGCCGGAAGAGTACAGCTATTTAGGAAATAAACAGTTAAATGTTTTCTGATAAATGCCAGTTTATTGTTTTTTTATTGTTCGCTGACAGCCACTCGTTTGTTTTAGAAAAGTGCTGACAACCGAAAAATCCCCGATAAGCTGATAGAGGTGATGGATGGGGGCCGCTTAATACTAAATGCTTTTTGCTATTAATATTTTTTCCTTTCTTTTGTGCATAAGCACCCCATAAAATGAAGACACAATTGCTGTTTTCTTCACTGATTTTAGCAATTACAGCATCGGTAAACTGCTCCCAACCTAGCTTCGCATGTGAGTGAGCTTGCGCTTGTTTTACTGTTAATACTGTATTGAGCAATAACACCCCTTGCTGAGCCCATTCAGTTAAACAACCATGCTCTGGTATATTAAAGTCACTGTATTCATTGGCTAATTCTTTATAAATATTAACTAAAGAAGGAGGCACTTTAATACCAGGTTGAACGGAAAAAGCTAAACCATGTGCTTGTTTTTCTCCGTGATAGGGGTCTTGTCCTAAAATAACGACTTTAATATCGGTAATATCTTGATAACAAAAAGCACTAAAAACGTCTTTTTTATCGGGAAAAATAACATCGCCGGCAGTGCGTTGATTTGTTATTTCTGTATCGAGCTGGCTAAAATATGGTTTTTCCTGCTCTATATTCAGTAGTTCTTGCCATTGTGGTTTTATTTTCATAGTTATTAATTTAGATATAAAAAGGCCGCTAATAAATTAACGGCCATTGTAAACATTTTTATTACATCTTGGTAGATTGCTAACTCTCTAAGTTATCAACCTGTTTGTATTAGTCTATGTCAAAGTAGTGAATTATTTATTGCCTGAAATAAGATAATCACGCAAATCTGCAAAGCTTGCAGCCATATCTTTGGATAAAGTAGTTTCACTCGCACAATCGGCTAATTCTTTCGGCAAACCGATAGGCTGCCCTAAAATACTTTCAACAACTTCTTTGAATTTTGCTGGATGCGCAGTACCAAGAAAAACACCAAACTCGCTTTCATCGGCATTATATTGTAGTGCCTTGTAAGCAACTGCGGCATGGGGTTCACTAATATATCCAAGTTTAGCAAGCTGTAAAACCGTTGATTGTGTTTGCTCTTCATCTATAGAAACCGAGCTGATGCAATCGTTTGGTACAATGCCTGTCTTCAGCATGTGTTCAATGCGCGGCCAGTTATTTGGATCGCTTACATCCATGGCATTTGAAATTGTGGCAACTGTTTCATGAGGTGTCCATTCTCCTGTTTCAAGGTAGCGTGGCACTGTATCATTGGCGTTAGTTGCGGCAATAAAGCGTTTTACAGGTAAACCTAAAGCTTTAGCAAATAAGCCTGCTGTTAAATTACCAAAATTTCCGCTCGGGATAGAAAAAACAATATCGTTAAGTTCAGCTTTACTTTTTTGACGTGATAGCTGTGCAACAGCTTCAAAATAATAACAAATTTGAGCGAGTAAACGACTGATATTAATTGAGTTCGCTGAATTTAAACCTATGCTTGAAGCAAGCTCTTTATCATCAAAAGACTTTTTGACAAGTGCCTGACAATCATCAAAGCTACCATCTATAGCAAGTGTTTCAATGTTACCACCTAGGGTTGTGAACATTTTTTCTTGTAATAAACTGATCTTCCCTTTTGGATATAAAATAACCACTCGTATATTTTCAATGCCGTGAAAAGCATGTGCAACTGCTGCACCAGTGTCACCCGATGTTGCCGTTAGTATGGTGATTTTTTTATCTTTGCTAAATTCTTGTAAACATTTAGCCATAAAGCGTGCGCCAAAGTCTTTAAAGGCTAGCGTTGGGCCATGAAAAAGTTCTAATATTGCACGGTCTTTACTGATAGGTTGGATCTGGGCTGGAAAGTTAAAAGCACTAGTTACAATATCGGTCAATTGTGCTTTTGATAAGTCACCTTCAACGAATGGGAAAAGTATTTGTACGCTTCTTTCGACTAATGGCATGGTGAGTAGCTCGTCGATATTCTCTAAAGCTGGAATTGTTTCTGGAAAAAATAACCCCTGATTTTTACCTAGTCCTTGCTTTACTGCACCCGCGAAACTAACTTGTTCGTCGTTTTCTTTTAAATTATAAAATTTCATTATAATGTTCCTATCAATTCTGTATTTGTATATCTTAAGTAGAGTGTTTAAGCGGTAAGTACGCCTGCACCCGATTCATCAACCTGACAAATATGGACAAAGCCTAAGTCGGTTTGTAAATAATTCTTCTTCAACCAATTAGCTACATTCGTTGCTTTTTCCAATGATTCGCAAACGCAAAATAAGGTTGGCCCAGATCCAGAAATCCCAACCGCCAAATGATCTTCTTGAGTTAAATGAGCCTTAGCCTGCTCAAATTTTGGTAACAAATGCTGACGATAAGGTTCGGCAATAACATCTTTTACTACAGAGAAGGCTTGCTCTTTATCACCACGATGACATGCATCGACAAAGGTTGCTAGATTTTGATTAGCAGCAATGGCATCTGCGCGGCTATATGTTTCAGGTAAAATATCTCTAGCCGCTTTAGTAGATACGTTAATGCCAGGGTAAGCCATAACGTAAAAGCAATCATCGAATTGCGGTAAGGTTCGGCTGATAACTTGGTTATCAGGCACCATTAATTGCAAGCCCCCTAGATAGCAAGGTGCTACGTTGTCGTAATGTAAACTTCCGCTGATTTTAGCTTCCATTTCGCCCATCATAAAAAGCATAGTCTTTTCATCAAAATATTGCTGATAAAACTCATTAAGCGCAACTAATGCTGCGACGACAGAACAAGCGCTTGAACCCAAGCCACTGCCCACAGGCATCTTTTTATCTAAAGTTAATTGTACTTTTTGCACTGGTTTCTGGGCTTTTTCAAGCGCAAGGTTATATAAGTCCATACAGTGCCAAACAATATTCTGTTTTGGGTTTTGAGGTAACTTATTAGCGAATTCACCAATAACGACTAGGGTGTTTTCATCGGCTGCTTCAATCGAAACAACATCTCCTAGTAATGTACCGTCAACAGGTCTAACAGCTAAACCTAATAAGTCAAAACCAACACTAAAGTTGCCAATTGAGGCTGGAGCAAAGACTGAAATAGACATTAGTGTTGTTGCTCCCATGCTAGTGTACGTAATAAATCACCAAAAACACCCGCAGCCGTGACTTCAGCACCAGCCCCATAACCACGAAGTACAAACGGTAAAGGCTGATAATAACGACTATGAATAGCTAAAGCATTTTCACCGTCTTTAACACTGTAAAGAGGGTGGTTGCTGGCAACAGCTTCAATAGAGACCTTACATTTCCCATCAACTATATTACCAATGTAACGTAATACTTTACCTTCGCTTTTCGCTTCAGATACACGTTGTGCGAATTCTTCATCAATTTTAGTTAAGTTACTCATAAACTCATCAACATTACCGCTTGCATCGAAGCTTTCAGGTAATACAGGCTCGATAGCAATATCAGCTAGCTCAAGTTGCATTCCTGCTTCTCTGGCCATAATAAGTAACTTACGGGCTACATCCATACCACTTAAATCGTCACGCGGATCAGGCTCAGTAAAACCATTTTCTTTCGCGATGGCAGTAGCTTGAGAAACGGTCATGCCTTCTTCTAACTTGCCAAACATATAGGAAAGTGAACCAGATAAAACGCCTTCAAAACGAACTAATTCATCGCCGGCCTTTATTAAACTCTGCAACGTATCGATAACTGGTAATCCTGCGCCAACGGTTGTTTCATATAAGAAACGTCGGTTAGTTTTTTGAGCTGCGTTACGCAAGGCTTGGTAATACTCCCAAGAGTCAGTATTGGCTTTTTTATTTGGAGTTACAACGTTAAAGCCTTCTTCAAGGTAGTCTACATAACTCATTGCTAAAGACTCATTAGAAGTGGAGTCGACTAAAACTGGGTTTATTAAATGATTTTCACGAACAAAAGCTTTGATATTTTCAACATTAACAGGAGTTGGGTTTTTATTGATCTCTGCCTGCCAATTATCTAAGTCGATTCCTTCATTATTGAAAACCATTCCTTTACTATTGGCAATTCCGTAAACTTTTAATGAAATATTTTGTGCTTTCAGTTTTGGTTGCTGACGAGCTATTTGTGCAATAAGCTCACTGCCAACCACACCACACCCGACTAAAAATACGTCTATAGTCGGTTTATGAGTGAAGAAATTTTGATGGCTAACCTTCATCGCATCGGTACATTTACGCTTTTCGACTACGACAGAGATACTCCGCTCCGAAGAGTCTTGAGCTATCGCGACTACATTAACACGCGCTTGTGCCAAAGAGCTGAAAAACTTAGCCGCAACGCCTTGCTGATGGTGCATACCGTCACCCACAAGTGAAACTATTGATAGTTCATGTTGTAACTTAAGTGGCTCTAGTAAGCCATTTAGTAATTCCAATTCAAATTCTTGCTGTAAGCTTTGTGCTGCCAGGGCCGCATCAATGGTATGAATACAAAAACTAATACAATATTCACTTGAAGATTGGCTAATTAATACTATAGAAATGCTTTCTTGGCTCATTGTGGCAAACACACGACTAGCCATGCCAACCATACCTTTCATGCCCGGACCTGAAACATTAACCATAGTTAAGTTGTCAAGGTTAGATATAGCCTTAACTTGTTTTGTTTGATCATCTTCATTAGAGATTAACGTGCCAGGAGCTGATGGGTTACCAGTATTTTTAATTAAGCATGGAATATGGAATTGAGCGATAGGTCCAATAGTTTTTGGATGCAATACACTCGCGCCAAAATAAGATAGCTCCATTGCTTCTTGGTATGATAAATAATCAAGTAACTTAGCTTCTTTAATAAGACGAGGATCAGCGTTAAAAACACCATCGACATCGGTCCAAATTTCACAGCAATCAGCTTGCGCACAAACAGCTAAAACAGCTGCTGAATAGTCTGAACCATTTCTGCCTAAAGTTGTTACTTGTTGTTGATCATTAGCACCAATAAAACCAGGCATTAATGAAACTCTGTTGAGATTTGTATACTGGCGCTGAAAATTTTCTTTAGATAAGACTAAGTCTGCAACGGCATTGAGTGAAGCGTCATTAGTGATTAGAAATTTCTCTGGCTCTAATACAGAAACATTTATTTCTTTCGTGTTTAAAACTGACTCAAGTAAAGCAACACTTAAACGTTCACCAATGCTGATAATTATTGCTCGAATATGATCAGGACAATAAGACAACATTGTTGCCCCTTGCAAATAACGTGAAAGCTTGTGCTCCCAGTTGGTTAATGTTTGCTCTACGTGTAATGCGTTAAACGATGGCAAACTCGCGTTAAGGTCTTCAATAATAGTCATGATCGCTTTTTTAAAATGTGCTAGATCATTTTGTAATTTTATTTCATCACTATTATTTTCAGCCATTGCGACCAAGTGATTAGTCACGCCTTGTGGCGCAGATACAACGACAGCTAAAGCAGAGTCACTACTTTTATCAGCTATGATTTTGGCAACCTGAACAAAACGTTCAGCAGATGCCAGAGACGAGCCACCAAATTTTAATACGCGCATTTTACTTCCTCTTTATTACTGACGCTTTGCGAGCCAAAGTGTGTAGTAAGTTTTTAATATTCGAGCAAAAAAAAACCCGAGACCTTTGAGGGTCACGGGCTTTTCTTTAATGTGTTTTTTACACGTCAGCCGATGACCACCATCCCTGTGAGGGTGGTAGTGGTAATAATAATGGTAATACGGCGGATAAATGTTTTCATGGGTATAAAATGCCTGAGCAGCGTTTTTCTGTCAATAGATTTTTATGAATAAAAAGTTATAGTTTATGAATAAAAGGTGTTTTTACTAATTTTTTATGTATAAAGCTAAATGTTTATTCATATATTATAGTCTTCAGCAACCTCTTTTGCGAAGCAAACTAGGTTTCTTCCTGAGGCTTTAGCATCATATAAAGCAAGGTCTGCATTAGCTATTAGGTCTTCGTATCGTAAATCATTTTCGTTAATTATCGCGACACCAACACTGGCTGTTACTTTAATTTGAGATTCTTGAAATTTTATTACATTTTCACTAATAGCAACGCGAATACGCTCTGCTACGTCTATTGCACCCATTTTATCGGTGTTAGGCAAAATAATGGCAAATTCTTCGCCGCCGTAACGACCGAATAAATCACCTAAGCGTAAAAGCGAGCTAATAACTTTCGCGGTTTCTATCAGCACTTTATCACCACCTAAATGCCCATAAGTGTCATTAAGTAATTTAAAATGATCTAAATCGAACATGATCAATGCTAAACCATGCTGATAACGACGAGCACGTGAAAACTCTTTCTCTAAGCATTCTTCCCAATGTTTTCGGTTAAATACTTGTGTTAAACCGTCAATACGATTTGCCTGCGCAAGATCTTCTAACGTTTTGTTAAGCATAGTTTGGTAATGACAGACATCGGTAACATCTTCAATAAGAATACAAACGTGCTGACTATTGTTTTTAGCTTCAAGTGGCAAAAAAGTACAATTTTGTGCCATAAAATGACTGTTAGTGGTTATCGGGCGTGTATGTTGCAACTCAAATAGATGATGTCTTTGTTCCCATGAACAAAAGGATTGTGCATTTAGCTGAAATACACTTTCTACTTTACGCTTAAACCACTTTTCAGGTAATTCAGGGAATACTTCAAAGATATTTTTCCCTTTAACATTATCAATATTTTTATTCGCATGAATTTCAAGATATCGATTCCACAATACGATTTTGTATTCATTATCAATAATGAGAATGCCGGTATTTAACTTATTGGCAATGTCAGAACAAATTTCATCAAGAGACATTAAAATTCTTCCAAAATTCTGTCGATGACTGCCTTTATGTTATTAATTGCGGATTCAGGTATTAGTAACACCATATCGCAATTAAAGGAGTAGTCAGTGACTTGATAAGTAATCTTAACTTTTAGTGCTAAATCCCAATTAAAAGACTGTTGAGCAAGGTGATCAGATATCGCAGTTTGTGACCCGGCTAATAGACGAGGAGCACTGTACGACATTTGATTGTCTATTTGTTTAGCAAAGACATTTAAAAAAGTAGTTGTTAATATTGAGCTTAAATCGATAATTTGCTCTTCAACTGATAGTTCATCGGGTTCATACCCGAGCAAATCTGCAAGGCGGTCAGAATCTTTTGGTTGATACATTAATAATGCTTCACCGCGAATTCCCTCATAACCAAAGAAACCTTGGCTAACAACAGCCACTGATTTTTCATTTTTATTTATAGTCTCAATAAGGCTGAGGGTACTGACCTGCTCAATGCTAGGTACTTTTAAATAAACGAAGGTATCTAAGTAACGTGCAAGTTGATCACTGGCTTGACCCATAGCAACATTAATTATCTCTTGTAAACAATCTTGCTGGTCTTCGTTTAAATTAAGTTCGCTCATATAAAACCGTGACTTTTTAAATTTTGATTAAGTACGTCTAATTGAACGGGTTTACGTAAAAAAGCTTTCGCGCCAAGTTCAATTACTTTGGTTTGCATTTCAGGCTGAATATCGGCAGAGATTACAAAAATTGCTGGTGTGATATTTTCATCTTTCAATGTTTGTAAAACGCCTAAACCATCAAGTACAGGCATGGTGAGATCAAGAAATAGTATGTCAAACTTTTGACTGCGAAGTAAATCGACCGCTTCTTGACCATTTGTGGCAAGTTGCGCATTTACAGATAATTGTTCGGGTAGGCTACGCAAAACTTGTTTACGTGCCATATTTGAGTCATCACAGACAAGAACTGAAAAGCTCATGTGAGAATTAATCCTTTATTTTTAATTTTATACCCCTAATCTACCCTAAATTGCAGGCACTGTTAAACAATAAAGCGTCAAAAAGTCGTTTTTTTACGCTTTAAGGGCAATACTAGTAAAAATTAGACGTAAAATGATAAAAAATAAGGATAATATCTGTTATTTTTCTTTGCCGATACGGCAATTACCAGCCGAATATAACTTTGATTAATATTATAGACATCGCTGTTGAAATTGCATAAATAGCAGTTGCTTTCCAGCTGTAACTGTTTAGTTTCATATTCTTCCCCTTGTTTATTTGTAATGGAAATGTCAGTTAACAATTACCATTAGTTACCAGGTTGTTATTAATGATTAAAACTTAAGCGATATTCATGCCAAAATTAAATGGTAAGTTAAGGATTTAGCTAACTTTTATTTAGAATTTAATTTTTTAGTTGTCACATTAACTAAACCCTAATGGTGCTAGTTAACTTACAGGGGGAGATTTTAAAGCTATTGACAAAGCAAGGTTGTATTAAGTTTTTATGCTAGTGATCTAATATGTAACTTTAAGCACTAAACTGATAAGAGAGTACTAATAAACTATAAAGTGGGCCAGTGAAGTTGAGTTTGATGAGCTTTCAACCAAGCTTTTGCTGACTGATAATTCGGGCAATGAATGGCGACTAATTGCCAGAACGCTGTTGAATGGTTCATGTGAATTAAGTGGCAAAGCTCATGTACAATTACATAATCAAATACCCAGTCAGGGGTCATTGCTAAGAGCGAACTAAAGCTTAATTCAGCTTTGCTATTACAACTGCCCCAACGCGCTTTATATAGGCGTACTTTAAATGATTTAGGAAATACGCCGATTTGCTCAGCTTTATCACTTAATTGTTTATCTAGATAATTAACAGTTTGCTGTTTAAACCAAGTCTCAAGTTGCTTTTTAACTTGCGAGGCTTCGTTACTTGTTGATTTTATACGATTAGAAAGGGTAAGTTGAATAGTATTGTTATCAATGGCTATTTCACTGAACAAGGCATAACTTATATTGAGTGCTTTAAGTTTGCCATTAATTAATATCGAACTATTATTTTTAAATGCTTTGTTTGGCAGTTTCGGGCGATTACTTTGCTCTGCGACTTTTTTTTTCAACCAAGTACTTTTTGCCTTTACTATATGGGCAATGTCTTGCTCGCAGACATAATATGGCGCACGGATAATAATATTTCCGTGCTTCACCTGTAAGCCAATTGTTTTTCTTTTGCTACTGCGAATAAGTTGATACGGCAACATAAAAAGTACTTATTTACCTATCACTCGATTAAGCGGCAGTTTTACTTGCTTTAGTTTTTCGTGTTGCTTTAGGTTTTTTCACTTCGGTTACTAATTCTGGCGTAACCTCTTTGTTTGTTTCAACCTTCTCTTCAACTTTGTTATCGTCTTTTGCATTGGCAACGACTTTCGGTTGTGATTTTTTGACTGTAGTTGCTGGCTTAGCTTTTTTAGCCTGTAGGGCAACAAGTACATCTTCACGATTTTTAGCTAAGTAAATACAAAGTTCTTCACGTATCTTTTCATCAAGTTCCAATGTAGTGTTTTCAAACATTTCGGCTAAGTTATCAGCCATATCAAGCATCTTGTCATACTCGTCTGCTGCTTTTTTATCCATGAATGTTTCTACCTCCACACCTTGTCTAATGACGACAAATCGACTTTCAACTGCCATTGTTTTTCCTTACCTAATCAATATTACGCTTGATGGTTTTATCATATACGATATAAAACCGCTTATACAACTCAAATTAACTGTACAAAACAACAGTATCATACGAGGTTTATATTAAAATGCCAATATTATTTACTTAAACCTCGTCGTTTCTGAATAAACTTATAATCAGTATTTTACTTTAACAATCTAACTCTAAATTTACGGCCCTTTAATTTACCGTCACTGAGTTTTTTAAAGGCTTGTTTGGCAAACTTTCGGCTAACCGCTACATAAGCCCAGTTATCGGAGAGTTGGATTTTACCAACATCTTTTCCTGAAATCGTTTTATCACCAGTGAGCGCCCCAAGAATATCGCCAGCACGTACTTTCTGCTTTTTACCGCCGTCAATTTGAATCGTTGACATTTTCGGTGAATATACCGAAGCGTTTAATACACTTGCGTCGGGTAATAATTCGCCTTCAATGGTACGATCAAGATAATCTTCTAGTAAGCCAAGTTTATAGCTTTCTTTATCACTGAAAAATGAACAGGCAATACCTGTACTACCAGCGCGTCCCGTACGACCAATACGATGAACATGAATTTCACTATCACGTGCGATGTGGTAATTAAAAACAGCATCGAGTGAGTCGATATCTAAACCACGAGCAGCAACATCAGTGGCGACTAGAATAGAAATGCTTTTATTTGAAAAGCGTACTAATACTTCGGTGCGATCTCGTTGTTCTAAATCGCCGTGTAAATCTTGAACATTAAAGCCATAATTACGTAATTCATCGACAACAATTTGCACGTCTTTTTTGGTATTACAAAAAATGATGCTAGATTCAGGTTGATGCTTTAATAATAACAAGCGTATGGCGTCGATACGTTCACTATCATTTTCAACTTTATAAAAGTGTTGTGAAATAGTGGTTTCTTCATGTTTTGCCTCTACCGTGACTTTTGTCGGCGAAAGCATTATTTTTTTAGATATTTCGGCAATTTCTGGTGGGAAAGTTGCACTAAATAATAAAGTTTGTCTTTGTTTTGGTATTTGGGAAATAATATAGTCAACCGAAGCTTGAAAGCCCATTTCTAACATACGGTCGGCTTCATCGAGAACTAGCATATTCACGTTATCTAGTTTTAAGGTACCTCTACCCAAATGATCTTCAATTCTTCCTGGAGTGCCAACAATAATGTGGGCACCGTGTTCTAAAGATCCTACTTGTGGGCCAAAAGGCATACCACCACAAAGCGTTAATACTTTGATGTTGTGAATAGCTCGGGCGAGCTTACGCATTTCTTTCGCTACTTGATCTGCTAATTCACGTGTCGGGCAAAGAATTAATGACTGAATACGAAAGCGTTTTACGTTAAGTTTTTCTAAAACGCCTAAGCCAAATGCAGCTGTTTTCCCAGAACCTGTTTTTCCTTGGGCAATAACATCACCGCCAGAAATAATAGTCGGTAAGCTTTGTGCTTGAATATCGGTCATCTGTTGATAACCCATAGAGTCTAAATTTTGAATTAACTCAGGTTTGAGTTTTAAGGTGGAAAAACTAAGTTGGCTCAACGGAAATTCCTTGGCATAAAAATAATGCGCTATTTTACCTTGTTTAGACGCTTATTACTCGATAAAAAAATTTATCATATTTAGTGCACATTTTTGTGGTTCTTCAAGCGGTAACATATGACCGGTATTGCTCAATACAGATAATGAAACAAAGTTAGACTTTTCTAAAATAGCGTTAATACGACTAAGCTTCACCAGTGAATCTTTATCTCCGATTAAAAATTTAACGGCAAAGGGAAGGTTAGGGAGTTTTATTAATAAATTTTCTCGCTGGGTCGTTACTGTTAATTGATGAATAAGTGTTTCTTTACCTAAGGTTGTATCCATTTCACGAATACAATTTATGATATTTTGGTTTTTACTATTATCGGGGTGGAGAAGGGCTGTTATGCGCTTTGTTGGGATCCCTGAATAACCATGAGTTTTTAAATAAGCTATGGTGCGGCTTCGCTCTTTTAACTCAGCTTCGGGTAATGAATAAGACATATTTGAAATTAGCAGTAATTTGCTTACTTTTTCAGGATACTTTAGTGCGTAAGCTGACGCTAAATATCCTCCTAAAGAAAACCCAACTAAATTGATTCTCTCCACTGGAAATTGTTCGTGAAGCGTTGTAATTATCTCATCAATACTATTACCCGGGGGAATAGCAATATGTACAAGTTCAATATTTACAGGTAAATACTTAATACAGGCTTGCCATAAACGTTGATCACACATGGTGCCTGGTAGGCAATATATTTTATTTTTCATGAGCTTTATCTGTAAACGTATTAATCAATAGCATTTATTATTGAATGACTTCGTCAAATAACTGAACATCAACTATTTCGTTTGCAGCAACTTTTCCTTGGTTTGAAGCTAAAACAATATAACAATTAGCGTTAGACATACTGGTTAAAATGCCAGAGCCTTGGCTACCTGTGCTAGTAACGACCATTTCACCTTGTTCATTGGTTGACAACACCGCGCGCTGAAAGTCCATACGACCGGGGCGTTTATTTAATGGGGTTGCTGTTTTTATTTTCAATAATTGCTTGTTTTTCGGTTGAGCACTCTGTAGTTTTAGCAGAGCAGGAACTGCTAATTGATGTGCAGTAACTAATGCAGATACGGGGTTGCCAGGTAAGCCAAAAAAATAACTGTTTGCTAGTTTACCAAAAGCAAAAGGTTTGCCCGGTTTCATGGCTATTTTCCAAAAGCCAATTTCACCTAATTGTTCGAGTACTAATTTTGTATAATCAGCGTCGCCTACAGAAACACCTCCAGAAGAAATAACCACATCGGCTTCTTGGTCTGCTTGCTGAAAAGCAGCGCGTATTGCTTGTTCGTCATCGGCTATTATACCGAAGTTAATAACATTGACATTGAGTTTGCCTAACATCGCAGTTAATGCATGGCTATTACTTTCAAAAATGTCACCTTCATTGAGCTTTTCGCCGGGAGATTTTAATTCATCGCCAGTTGCTAATACTGCAACGGTAATTTTACGAAAAACTTCGACTTGTGGTACGCCTAACGATGCGAGTACACCAATGTCGATAGCAGACAATTTTTTACCCTGATCAAATACTTGTTGGTTTATCGCAATATCTTCACCAGAAAAGCGTATGTTATCGTTAAATTTTCGTTCTTCTAGAAAAGTAACGTTGTCTTCATTTGTTTGACAGTTTTCCTGCATTTCTACGGTATCGCAACAATTTGGTAATTTTGCGCCAGTCATAATACGGATACATTCACCTAAGTTACAAACACCTTGAAAAGGGGCGCCAGCCATAGATTTTCCGACTAGGGTTAAAGTGTTTTGTTTTTCTAAGCTGGCTAACTTAAACGCGTAACCGTCCATTGCTGAATTGTTGTGCGGTGGAACATTTAATGGGCTGGAGACTTTGCTTGCTAAAACGCGATTTAAAGCTGAAGTTAAAGGAATAAACTCACTTTCAGTAATCGGCTTTATCGCCGTTAACATTCTTTCCATCGCTTGTTCAAAAGGTATTAGTCCGGGAGCAGAACAACAATCAACCATAAGTAACTCTTCTGTTTAGTTTATTTTTGATGCGGTAAAATAACATCTTTCTATATAGAGTATTATGACTCAAATATACTTATAAAGAATACGGAATAAGTAACTACTTTTTGATGTAAATCAATATTACTTAGAGTCTAATCGTATTTTAATCGTGAAAATAGTTTACTATACTTGAACAACTAAGATGAATTATTCGCCGAGCTTTTTTAGCTAAACCTTTAATTAGAATGCTATTCAAGCCGTGGTTACAGCAATACTGCTATAACTGCCAGGGTTAACAAGGAAACGCGTTAGCCTCCCTACATTTGGAAAGGTGAGATGTTAACAGACAACTTCGGTCGCAAGTTTTATTACTTGCGCCTATCGATTACTGACGTGTGCAACTTTCGTTGCAACTATTGCTTGCCAGATGGTTATTCATGCGATCATGAGCGTGACTTTCTTTCTTTTGATGAAATCAAACGTATTGCTAACGCTTTTGCGCAAATGGGCACGGAAAAAATCCGCATTACTGGCGGCGAACCATCGTTGCGCAAAGACCTTCCTGAAATTATCGCTGCTTGTAAGCAAACTCCAGGTATTAAAAAAGTAGCTATAACAACTAATGGCTATAAGTTACCTGAGCATTTGCAAAGCTGGTTAGATGCAGGAGTTGACGCTATTAATATTAGTATTGATAGTCTTGACCCGCGCATGTTTCATTCGATTACTGGCCATAATAAACTGCCACATATTCTAAAAGGCATTGATATGGCGTTGGCAGATGGTCGGCCATCTATCAAAATTAACACTGTCTTAATGCGTGAGTATAATGGTTATGACATCAAAACATTTCTTGATTGGCTAAAAGTGACTCCGGTGACATTACGTTTTATAGAGCTGATGCAAACAGGTGATAACCAAGAGTTTTTTGATGCACAGCATGTGCAGGGGGCACGAATTAGACAAAATTTAATACTCGATGGCTGGTTACCTGTCATAAATGATAAAACAGCTGGGCCAGCGCAAGAATTTTATCATCCAGATTACCTTGGTAAAATAGGCTTGATCATGCCGTACAGTAAAGATTTTTGTAATACTTGTAATCGCTTACGAGTAAGCTCATTAGGTAAATTGCATTTGTGTCTATTTACTGAAGCAGGTTTACCGCTAAAAGAATATTTGCAGCAAGATGACATCGAGCCATTGAAAGAGCAAGTTCGTGCCATGATGACCGATAAAAAAGCTACACATTTTTTACAAGATAAATTGACAGGTGCCACTAAAAACCTTGCTATGTTGGGAGGGTGATATGGTTAGAATTATATCGAAAAATATGAAAGCTAATATGGCAGAGAGCAGACCCGCTTCTTTTGTGCATCAAGATTGTTTAGGTGTGGTACTAGCTGGTGGAAAGTCTTCTCGTATGGGCTCTAATAAAGCTTTGTTAATGCGCAATAGTTCTACTTTTGATGGGCAATCGCACGGCAAAGAAAATATGCTCAGTTACAGCAAGAATTTACTTAAAAATGTGGGTGTAAATAACATTGTTATCAGTGGATGTGCTGAAGCTGGTATGGAAAAAAATAGTAACGCCGAACATTATGTCGCAGACCAATTTTCTGAACTTGGTCCAATGGGGGGGATTTTTAGTGTTTTTAAAAAATACCAAGCAAAGTCATTACTCATATTACCCGTAGATCTACCTTTAATGACCAAGCAAACATTGCAGCAGTTAAAAGTGAAGGGAGAATTAACTCAGAAGGCATGCTTCTTTAGCAATCATTTTTTACCGCTGTATCTACCCAATAATGCTTTTGTTGAGCAATTTTTCGCGACTAATTTTGCGCAATATAAACAAGGTAATAAAGGTGAGTTAGCTGGAAAAAGCAACGAGATAAAAAATGGCCCATCGATTAGGTCAATGTTGGCGCAAGTGCCGCATCAAGCTTTAACGCTAAAATCGCCACAATGTTTGTTTAATAGCAATACACCAGAAGAATGGCGACAAGCACAGCAACGTTTTAATGTTTAGTAATTTAGCTGACTTGTATGTAAACGTGTGTAATTTTAATCAGTGATAAATTAAAAAATCAATAAACTTTAGGAAAACTTATGAGCTCTTCACATGGCGGTAACGCTTTTATTCCCTTATCGATTGCTGTACTAACTGTTTCTGATACTCGTGATGAATCCAACGACACTTCTGGACAAGTACTTGTTGAACGCTTAACTGAAGCGGGCCATAAACTCGCTGATAAAGTGATTGTTAAAGATGATGTTTACCAATTACGAGCAATTGTTTCCAAGTGGATAGCTGATGATAATGTTCAAGCAATAATCTCTACCGGCGGCACAGGTTTTACTGCTCGTGACAATACGCCTGAGGCCTTATTGCCATTATTTGATAAAAACGTTGAAGGTTTTGGTGAGGTATTTCGTGCTATTTCACTTGATGAAATTGGCACATCAACAATTCAGTCCCGTGCGTTTGGTGGTATTGCTAATAGTACGGTTATTTTGTGTGTTCCTGGTTCAACCAACGCTTGCCGTACTGCATGGGATAAACTAATTAAAGAGCAACTCGATGCGAGTCATCGTCCTTGTAATTTTGTGCCGCATTTAAAAATGGCAAAAGTTTGTGAGACTCGTGATTAATGAAAAATTCATCAGAGCCAGTAATTACCAAAGAGCCAGTATTAAGCCATGTTAATAAACGTGGTGAAGCTAATATGGTTGATGTCACTGAAAAAGCGATGACATCACGTTCTGCTACCGCGGAAGGTTATATTCAGATGTCGGCACAGACATTATCGCTAATTAGCCAAGGCGATAATAAAAAAGGTGACGTATTTTCTGTTGCTCGTATTGCAGGTATTCAAGCGGCAAAAAAATGCAGTGACTTAATCCCACTCTGTCATCCGCTAATGTTGACAAAAGTTAAAGTTGATTTCACTATCGATGAAAAAAACAGCCAAGTGCACGTTACTAGTTTATGTAAGTTGACCGGACAAACCGGTGTCGAAATGGAAGCGTTAACCGCAGTTTCTGTTGCTTGTTTAACTTTATTTGATATGTGCAAAGCCGCAGATCCTTTAATGGAAATTCATGGTATTCGCGTGATAACCAAAGAGGGCGGGAAATCAGGTTCTTGGCAAGCGAAAGCAGAGCAAGCTAAAAAGAATAAAGAATAAAGAATAAAGGATAAACTATGATCAAAGTAATATTTTTTGCCGCTTTGCGAGAGCAATTGGGCTGTGACAGTATTGAAATAAGTGCTGAAAACGCAAACACAGTGACTGAAGTCAAAATAACTTTAGGGCAAAAAAATGATGAATGGCAAACTTATTTAGCCAACAACTCCTTACTTTGTGCCGTTAATCATCAAATGGTGAATAATGACTTTTCAGTGAAATCCGGAGACGAAGTCGCTTTTTTTCCACCTGTTACTGGAGGTTAATATTGTGGATGTAACTACTGCCATGAATAAATACACCGAAATTAGTATTCAAGCGGAAGACTTTGATCACGGCTTTGAAGTTAAGCTGTTAGAAGATAATAATGTTGAAGATGGCGCAGTTGTTACTTTTAGCGGGCGCGTGCGTAATAATAATTTGGGTTTAATGGTAAAAGGTTTGTACCTTGAACATTATCCTGAAATGACAGAAAAGCTTTTGGCTGAAATCATTGATACGGCCAAGCAACGATGGGCTATTGGGCGGGTAAAAGTTATTCATCGTATTGGCCAGCTAGCAATTGGTGATCAAATTGTCTTTGTTGGTATAACTAGTAAACATCGCCAAGATGCTTTTGCTGCGAATGAGTTCATTATGGACTTCTTAAAAGTAAAAGCTCCATTTTGGAAAAAAGAGCTGACAGAACTTGGTGAAACATGGCTAGAAGCAAAAAACAGTGATAAAGAAAAAGCACAGGCGTGGAGTAAATAGGCTTGAGTTTATTGCCAGTTAGAATATTAACTCACGTACTCTATCTCGGGCTATTACTGTGTACCTCTTCTGCAACTGAGGCTGAAAATAGTTTGAAACTAGATGAAAAACCTTTACGTATAGCGGTTGCGTCGAATTTTGCCCCGACATTAAAAAAACTGCTGGCTCGCTATAATATAGAGCAAAAAAACTTCCCTAAGCCACTTATCATCACTGCGTCTAGTGGAACTTTATTCTTACAAATTCAACATGGCGCTTCGTTTGATATTTTCTTATCAGCAGATAGTGAGCGACCTCAATTATTAACCGAAAGTAACTTAGCCTTTAAAGATAGCCAACAAACCTATGCTTATGGGCAGTTAGCCCTTTGGTCCGTAAATAATGATATTACTACAGACCCATTTACCGCACTCATTAATAACAAACAACGTATTGCTATCGCTAACCCTATAATTGCACCATATGGCAAGGCCGCTAAAGAAGTGTTGGAAAGCTTACAGCTATGGAATGATTATAAAATGCGTTTAATTCAGGGTATTAATATTGGTCAAACTTTTCAACAAATACGCTCTCAAGCGGTAAGTTTAGGTATTGTCAGTAATAGTCAGTTAGTCCTCAATAACTATAAAGGCATGGTGATCCCTTCGCGCTTACATCATCCTATTAAGCAGCAGTTAGTTATTTTAAAAGGCAGTAAAAATAGTCATCAAGCAAAGCGTTTCATTAAGTTTTTGATGGGCGAACAAAGTCAGCAGTTTATTGCCCTGTCAGGTTATATCAATTCTATCGGTGAACACCAAGATGAATAGCAGCTCCCCTGATATTTTAGCGTTGATCACCACCCTAAAAATGGCGGGTATCACCACTATTATTCTGATGTTAATTGGTACTCCATTAGCCTGGTTTCTCGCAAAAATGAAAAGTCGAGGTAAAGTGTTTATTGAAGCATTGGTTGCTTTGCCACTTGTTTTACCGCCAACGGTACTGGGCTTTTATTTATTATTGTTATTTTCACCGCAATATTTACCCGGACAAATTTGGCAACAAGCGACAGGGCAACAACTTGCTTTTAGTTTTTCGGCCATTGTTATTGGTTCGGTTTTATATTCATTGCCGTTTGTTGTTCAGCCGTTGCAAAAGGCCTTTGAGCAACTGGGTGATGATTTGTTAGAAGCTGCTGCTACCTTGGGTGCTAGCGCGTTCGACCGTTTTTTTACTATTGTTTTACCCATTACTAAAGCGAGTTTTATTACAGCGGCCAGTTTGGGGTTCGCTCATACGGTTGGGGAGTTTGGTGTGGTATTGATGATAGGTGGTAATATTCCTGGAGAAACCCGTGTTTTATCAATTGCTTTGTTTGATCATGTTGAAGCCTTTGATTACGCACAAGCTCATATGATATCAATAAGTTTAGTCATCGCCTCGCTTGTTTTATTATCTATGATTTATTTGCTTAATAGACCGAATAAAAGTCGCTTGAAAACTTCCAACCCCTTAATAACTAAATCAGAAACTTCAAAGAGATTTAGCTGATGACTGGCTTATCAATAAAGGTTCTAGTTGAGCATGACGACTTTGTTCTGTCTATCGACGAAGAAGTCTCACTCACAGGTATCACCGGAGTTTTTGGCCATTCTGGCTCTGGAAAGTCAACGTTATTGAAAGTGATCGCAGGGCTTAATAAACAGGCAAAGGGCAAGTTATCAATAAATACTTTACCTGAAGCGGACACTTTATTTGATAGCGAAGCAAAAGTGTTTGTTAACGCACAGCAGCGTAATATAGGTTTAGTCTTTCAAAATAGCCGTTTATTTCCGCACCTATCTGTAGAAGGTAATTTGCGTTACGGCCAAAAACGAAGAAATAATACTCCGCTGAATAACTTTTTAGATTTTTCTGAAATTGTATCCTTAACTCAACTCGATAATTTGCTGGTGAAGTCGGTTGAACAGTTGTCAGGTGGTGAACAACAGCGTGTTGCTTTAGCTAGAGCACTGCTCGCTGAACCACGTTTGTTATTGCTTGATGAACCGCTGAGTGCATTAGACGATAAAAATAAAAAACTGATGCTAACCTTGTTAGCTAAAGTACAGAAACAGCTAAATTTACCTATGTTGTACGTAAGTCATTCTTTGGCTGAAATTCAGCAATTGGCTGATGATTTATTAGTGCTATCGTCAGGGGAAGTGACTCATTATGGTGATATTCATCAGGTAATCCACCAATTAACCACTCATAGTGAAATATTTCATCAAACTAGTTTGTCTTTAACGTTGAATGAGCATTTACCTCAATATGGTTTAACGAGTTTAGCACTGGCTGAGCAAAATATTTTAATGCCACTTAATCAACAAGTAAAAAATGATAGCGAAGTTCGGTGCATTATAGCCGCTAGTGATATTAGCGTGACTTTACATGAGCCAAGTGAAAGTTCGATTGTTAATCACTTAAACGGAACCATAACCGCGTTTGAACTCTGCAAATCACAAGTGCTGTTAACGGTTAACTGCTCAGGACAAGATTTTTTTGTCAATATTACCGCTTGGTCAACTAAGCGTTTGTCGTTAATTGTTGGTCAAAAAATATTTATTCAATTTAAAGCTAATGCAGTGCGGACACTGTGTTAATTTTGTGTCAAAAATATAGATAGGAACCTAGTTAGCTCATGTTATCTCAAAACGAACAATTGCGTTATAGTCGCCAAATCATGCTCAATAAAATTGGTGAACAAGGCCAGCTTGCATTACGTGATGCTAAAGTACTGATTGTTGGTATGGGCGGTTTAGGTAACCCTGTTAGTTTATATCTAGCCGCAGCGGGTGTTGGAACTTTGTTTATCGCTGATGGAGATACAGTCGATATAACTAATTTACAGCGACAAATATTGTTCAGAGAAAGTGATGTTGGCAATAATAAAGCCGATGTTGCGGCTGAGCAATTACAAAAACACAACAGCGAAATAGCTATTGAAGTGGTTGACGAAATGCTTGATGTAGAATTAGCCAATTATTATATAGCACAAGTCGATGTGGTGATTGATTGCACTGATAATATCGCGACACGTTATTTACTGAATCAAGTGTGTATTGATCAAAAAACACCTTTAATTGTTGGTGCTGCTACAGGGTTTGATGGCCAGCAATTAGTTGTTGACCCCAGAAATCCAGAAAGTGCATGTTATCAATGCTTATTTCCTGCTAGTGAAAAAGCGCCTGCAAATAACTGTCAGACTGTTGGTATTGTCGGTCCGGTATTAGCCATTGTTGCTGGCATGCAGTCTTTACAAGCTATAAAGCTGCTAACAGGTAATACGATACATATTAATCAGCTAAATATGTTTGATGGTTTGTCGAATCAATGGCAACAATTTTCCTTGAAAAAGCAAGACAATTGCCCTGTTTGTAATGATGGTTAAACTATCACTACAAACAGTCGCATTACTATAAATTAACGTTCTATTCGCTAGCTGTAGTTTGCTTTTTTTGCTCTTGTGCTATCGTAACTAAAGTTGTTTTAATATAGTCGTTAATTTGATCTTCAAGCACCTTTAGCGGTACTGAACCGTTTTTTAAAATTTGATAGTGAAACTCTCTAACATCAAAGTTTTTCCCTAATTCGCTTTCAGTTTTTTTACGTAAGTTTCTAATGGTTATCTCACCTATTTTGTAAGATAGCGCTTGGCCCGGCCATGAAATATAACGGTCAATTTCAGTTTTCACATTGTGTAAAGAAAGGGCTGTATTGTCTGTCATAAAGTTCATCGCACGTTCTCTTGACCAGCCCATTACGTGCATGCCTGTATCGACAACGAGACGTGCTGCACGCCACATTTCATAAGTTAAACGACCAAAATTACTGTAGTGGTCTTGATATATCCCGGCTTCAATGCCTAACCATTCAGAGTACAAACCCCAGCCTTCACCGAAGGCAGAAATATAAGCATGCCTGCGGTACTTAGGTAAATTGTCTAATTCGCCATTGAGTGATATTTGTAAGTGATGACCCGGTACACCTTCATGTAACGTAAGCGCAGGTAATACATAAAGAGGACGCTTATCTAACGCGTAGGTATTGACCCAATAATAACCTGGCTGACTGTCGTTTTGCGCGCCAATATAACGGCCGGTAGTATATTTAGGGGCAATGCTATCTGGAACAGGCGCTACGCCATAAGGTGTTCTTGGTAAATGTTTGAATAATGATGGTAGTTTTGCATCCATTTGTTTAGCAATATACGCAGCCTCTTTAAGTAACTCTAATGGCGTTTTAGCATAAAATTGTGGATCAGTACGTAAAAAATGAGTGAACTCAGCAAAACTGCCTTTAAAGCCTGTCTTTATAATAATTTCGGCCATTTCTTGGCGAATGCGTTTAACTTCATTCAAGCCTAATTGATGAATTTCTTTAGCTGTCATATCCGTTGTGGTGTAGTGCTTAACACGATTTTCATAAAAGGCATTACCGTTAGGCGTTTCGGAAACTCCGATAGTTTTACGGGCATTGGGGAAGTATTCTTGTGTAAAAAATTGATAATAGTGCTGATAAGCTGGAATAACTTTGCTTTTTAATATTTCAATAAGCTGTTGTTTTTTATTTGCGAGAATTTTTACGTCAATTAAATTCGATGCTGTGTTAAAAGGTTTAAGGAATTCAGAATCGTTAACATCTTGATGAATGAAAGCACTAATTGATTGTTCATATCCAATAAGTACCGCTTGCGGCTGAGTAATACCTGATGCTAACCCTTGGCGCATCCAGTAAATATTTTGTTCAAAATAGGCCGGTAAGGCTGATAGTTTATTTAAATATGAGTTTATGTCTTTTTCATTTTTAAATTGACTATTGTTGATAACAAAGTTTAAATTTGAATGGAAACCTGACTCAGACTTAAATGGCATATAATGCGATTTGAAATTATAGTGAGCGATATTATTATCAAGTTGAGCCTTAATTATCGCGTAATTAATTTTATTCTCGTCTGATAAAGAGTTTTGATCTATCGCTTCAAAAATTACTGCGATAGCGAGGCGTTCTTGATATTTTTTTACTAAAGCTTGTGGTGATAAATCAGGCCAATATGTTGCAGGTTTTTCGGCATCATCTTGCAGATAACGGCCTTTACTGGAACGATGATCTAACAGTTGTTTAACTGCATCATCAAACTGTATGTTGGCTGCATTTATAGCCGACTCTGTATTAGTGCTTGTTGTTTGACAAGCACTTAGTGTAAAGATAATGGCTGAAGCAACAAGCAACTTACCTAAAGAAAAGTTCATACTTATACATTCTGTAGTTAAAAAATGACCTTTAAACTACCGTAATTCTTTACAAGTAAATAGTTTTGTTCGATGAATTGTTTTACTTATCAGATCAAACGCAAATAATTTTAAAGTTATTGCTCTTTAATCATCTTTATTTTACAGAATTTTTTTAACGTATTTTGGCTCATTCAATTAAAAGCTAATAATCATTTCTGCTGCAACACAATGGCATTCATTTTCGCAAGCTGGACATTCATAGCCATGTTTACTCATTTCATTCCAACGATCAGCATGCTCTTTCACTAAAATACCGCCACATTTAGTAAAATATTTTACTGCACTATTGCCGGGGCTTTGCTTCCATAAATGACTGACCCCAGCGACAGCACCTTGTTCAATTGCTGCTTGGGTCGATAGTTTGAGTAGCTGGCTACCGACTCCGTATCCACGATAGTTTTCATCTACAGTATTACATTTAAAATAACAGACTTTATCGGTTGGGTGTGGCCATAAATTTGGGCTACACCATTCGTCTGTTTCCCATTGATTTACTGCATAGGTCAGTCGAAAGCCAATTAGCTTATCTTCAAAATAAGCAACAAAGTTTGCATTTATAACTGTTTTATCTTTCTGTTTAGTTAATCCTTTCGCATACCAATTCGTTATAATATCGTCATCAATATAACCTGCACCATGCACAGCAATGCCTAAGGCAATAATTGCTGAAAAGTCTTCGGGTAACATTTCTCGGTAAGTTACTTGTATTCTTTTATCTTCAGTGTGTTTTTTCATTTTAGACATTTAAATAAATATAATATTTTCGATAATTCAGCTTAGCAAATTTTTTATAAATGCGGTAAGGTTTCTCTGATTCCCTCCATTAAAGCACTCTTAAAAATGTACGATCCTTTACACGATAAATCTCCAGGCACTGGCGTTGCCTATCCACATAGCTATTGGGCTGAAAATGCAGATATAGAAAATAATGCACCGCACAATGACGGACAAGTTACTCGAGACTTAGATGTTGATATTGCAATTATAGGGGCGGGGTATACTGGCCTTTCTTGCGCGTTACATTTAGCACGTGAACACGGCATTAAAGCGCATGTTATAGAAGCTAATCAAACCGCTTGGGGCTGTAGCGGCAGAAACGCCGGCTTTATTCTAAAGTCATCAGGACGAAAGTCTTATTCTGCAATGGCACAAAAGTGGGGCGAAGAAGTGATGCGCGGCATCTATGATGAAATGTGTTCGGGGGTTGAAACCGTAAAATCACTTATTGCTGAAGGCATTGACTGCGATGTGCAAACACCAGGTTTTTTAAAAGTTGCTCATAAGCCAAGCAAGATGGCTGAGCTTATCAGCCAAGCAGAATTACAACAAAAGACTTTTTCGGGTATGAAAAATAGTGATGTAGAAGTGTTGACGAGGAATGAAGTTCGACAACAATACATGGATGATAAAAATGCCTATGGTGCAATTCGATATCAAGATGGCTTTGGTTTAAATCCATTAAAGCTGGCGTGGGGTTACCAGAAGTTAGCTCGAGCAGCTGGCGCTAAAGTACATACAAGTTCACCAGTGTTAAAGGTTATCGATGGAGGTCAACATCAAAAGCTCGTTACACCACAGGGTGTGGTAAAGGCTAAAAAAGTGGTGATAGCAACCAATGGTTATACCCCTAAAGGTTTTCATTCATTAACGACTGACCGCACTTTACCAGTACTTTCACAGATTATTGTCACTGAACCTTTGTCAGAGCAGCAACTTGCTGAGTGTAACTTTTTAACATCAAATGTTGTTATGGATACCCGCGCGCTAAAATACTATTACAGGAAGCTACCAGACAATCGTATTTTATTTGGCGGGCGCGGGGCTATTACCGGAAAGTCTGCTGATGATCCTTATTACGCTCAGCGACTGCTAGCGGTGTTAAAAACCAGCTTCCCGCCATTGGCAAATTTAAAATATCAATATGCATGGTCAGGTTGGATATGTATGGCCTTAGATGACATGCCACATATTTATCAAAATACACAAAAGAATATTTTTTACAGCATGGGCTATTGCGGATCTGGTGTGTCGTTCTCAGTGCAAGCAGGGAAGCGCTTAGCAGAAAAAGTAGCTGAAAAGACTATAGATAAAAAAATTGCTAATTTGCCTTTATATAACCGTGAATTACCGAAATTTCCATTCGCGCCGTTAAG
>Ga0209292_1001938_pt1 | contig 24632 bp, 27 predicted proteins | sample GOMGulsemesocosm_2_FD_184634 | JGI IMG/M metagenome (GOLD analysis project Ga0209292, IMG submission 184634) | Methane-oxidizing microbial communities from mesocosms in the Gulf of Mexico - GOM9C Gulf of Mexico (SPAdes) (version 2) | ecosystem: Environmental > Aquatic > Marine > Cold seeps... | reverse complement strand
AGTATCACCTGGGGACTTTGCTCCCTGCTGTCCCTGCCCCGATTGCGCACCGCCGTCCTGGCCTTCCTGCGATCCGCCCTGCTGCTGGCCCTGCTGGCTGTCTCCACCTTTACCACCTTCGTGGTTCTGGCCCTGCCCCAGACCGCCATTGCGGCCCTGATTGCCTTCGTTTTCACCCACACGTGCACCGGGATTGAATTGCTCCTGCAGATCACGGAACGCCTGATCCGACAGCCCCTGCTGCTCCTTCAAAGTTTCCGCCAGACCTTCCATCGCTTGCTGACCTTCGCTGCCGCCTTCGCCCTGCTGGCCCTCGGTGACGCGCATGTTTTCCATCATCTGTTGCAGCTCTTGAAGCGCCTGTTCTGCCTCGGCCATGCGGCCCTGCTCCATCAACTCCTGAATGCGATCCATCATCGCCTGCAGATCGTCCTGCGACAGCTGCATCATGTTCTCGGGCATCTCGCCCTGCTCCATCACCTCACCATTGGCCTCGGCCTGACGCTGCAATTGGCGCATGTAATCGTCGGTCGCTTCGCGCAACTCTTGCATCAGCTCTGCGATTTCCTGATCGCTGGCGCCATCCCGCATCGCCTGGCTCAGCCGTTCCTGTGCGCGCCGCAACCGTTCCAGCGCCGAGCCCACATCGCCATCTTCCAGCATCAGCGCCAGATCCCACAACGCCGTCGCGATCTCGTCCTGACGCTCGGCGTTAAAGCCAGCCACGGTGTATGTTTCCAACCGCCGCAGGATCATCCGCATCCGCAAATAGGCTGATGGATTGCGGAATTGCCCCTCGGGGTGATGCGTCAAAGTCCGCATAACCTGCGCCACCCGCGGCGCATTTGCGCGCGACCACAGCAAGTCCCGGCGCTGTTCGACTACCGCCGCTGCCAGCGGATCAAAAAACCGCCGCGCCAGTAATGTCGCGCCGAAACCAGCAGCTTCACCGGTTTGTTCAGCTGCATCCTGCGCCACAAAACTATAGGTCACCGGCAGATTGGCCCAGGCGTGCTGCGAGAAATCGTCAATCAGATGTTCGGTGAAGTCGCGACGGTCGCCGCTCAGCGGCAGGGGCAGATCCAACACGATATCGTCGCGTGGGTCGGGATCGATTCTTAACCCATGCCGGCGATCCAGCGCCAGCAGATCCAGCGCGATTCGCACCTCGCCGCCCGCGATCCCATAGTCGTCCATCGCAGCAAAAGGCAGTGACATGGTGCCATCCGGCTCAATCTCGGGCTGTCCGGCCACGGCGATCTCGGGTGCTTCGTCTGCGATCACCTGAACCTGCCAACTGCGCCCGCCGTTACCTTCAATCAGCAGCCCTCCGGCCTGGGTTACCGTAAATTCCTGCTGCGCATCCGCCGCCGATGGCAGCTCGCCAATGCGCCCCGACACGGTCTCGGCCAGCGTCAACGCTCCGGCCTGACCATAGAACCGCAGCGTTACTGTGCTGCCTTCTGGCAGCATCAATTCCTCGTCTTCAATGTCATTAAGATACAGCGTTGGCAGCCCGGTATAGCGCGGCGGCTGCAACCAGCCTTCCCATGTTGGCCCCGCCATCGCTGAGGCCGCCCCGGACCCCATGTCCGCCACCGTGCCAACCCGCCAGATCGAGCCGAACAGCAAGGCAACCACCATCGCCAAAAGCGCCACAAAGCGCAGCGCATATGGGTCGGCAGCCGCAATCCGCATGTTGGGTTGTGGTGCTTTAGCCTTGGCTGCGCGTGCCGCCATCCGCAGCTGATGCGCCTGCCACAGGTGGGTCGAGGCCGCATCATCGCTGCCAATCACCTGCGCATCCATCAAAGCATTGATCGGCCGCCCCGGCAGGGTCTCATCCAGTCGCGCCAACGCCTGTGCCCGGCTGGGCCAGCGCAAATGCCGCAGCCCCCAGATCAGGCTGGACACTGCCGCCAGAAAAGACACCATCGCCCCGGCCCAGACCAGTTCAACCGTCAGTATCTCGTGCAGGCCCAGCATCAGCGCCGATAACGCTGCCATCACAACTGAGGCCAGCGGCCAGAACGCCCGCAGGCAGGTCTCGGCAATCATTCCCAGCCGCGTCAGCCTCAGCGGCCAACGCAGATTGTTCAGTCTCGGATCACGTCCCGGTGATACGGCCATGTGTCGAACCTCTGCAACGGGCCCGCGCGTGATCGCGTCAGAGCCACTCGGGTATGCTATCGCGATTTATCATTTCGTCAAAGGTCGGGCGTCGGCGAATAACCGCAAATTGATCACCATGCACCAGAACCTCGGGGATCAGCGGGCGTGAGTTATATTCGCTGGCCATCACCGCGCCATAAGCGCCAGCACTGCGAAACGCGATCAGATCATCCGCCGCCAGTGGCGGCATGTCGCGCTGCTTGGCAAAGGTATCACCGCTTTCGCAAACCGGGCCAACGATATCATAGGGCTGGCTTTCAACGCCGACTTCGGGTTCCAGCACCGGAATGATATCGTGATGTGCCTCGTACATCGCCGGGCGAATCAGATCGTTCATCGCGCCGTCAATAATCAGAAACTCCCGGTCCTCGCCGGATTTCACATAGATCACCTTGCTGATCAGCAGACCTGCGTTGCCCGCGATCAGACGGCCCGGCTCAATCTCGATCTCGCAGCCCAGATGGCCCAGCGTTTTCTTGATCAGCGTACCATATTCCACCGGCAGTGGCGGCGCATCGTTGGATTGCGTGTGATAAGGAATGCCTAGGCCGCCACCCAGATCCAGACGCCGGATATTGTGACCTTCACCGCGCAGCTTCTCGGTCAGTTCGGCCACCTTTTGATAGGCCAGCTCAAACGGTTCCAGCTCGGTCAGTTGCGAGCCGATATGCACGTCGATGCCGATGACATCCAATCCGGGCAAAGATGCCGCATGGGCATAAACTTCGGAAGCACGCGAGATTGGGATGCCGAATTTGTTCTCGGATTTACCGGTGGCGATTTTGGCATGGGTCTTGGCGTCGACATCCGGGTTCACCCGTACGGTGATCGGCGCCACCATACCCAACTCCAGTGCGACGGCGTTGATCACGTCCATTTCTGGCTCAGATTCAACGTTGAATTGGCGGATGCCGCCGCTCAAGGCCACGCGAATTTCTTCGGCAGTTTTACCAACACCGGAAAACACGATTCTATCACCGGGAACACCTGCCGCCTTGGCGCGCAGGTATTCGCCCTGGCTGACCACATCCATGCCCGCGCCGACCTGCGCCAGCGTTTTTAGGATCGCCTGATTGCTGGCCGCCTTCATCGCGTAGCAAACCAGATGATCGATCCCTTCCAACGCATCATCAAACAGCCTGAAGTGCCGCTGCAAGGTGGCGGTGGAGTAGACATAGAACGGCGTGCCCACGGCAGCCGCGATCTCGGCTACCGGAACATCCTCGGCGTAAAGCGCGCCGTCGCGATAAAGAAAATGATCCATAGGTGCGCGATAGACCAAACTGGCAGGACAGATCAATGGAAACCGGCAAATTCAGTACGATGAGGGCGCGGCATACGCAAAACACCGCGCGTTGGCGCGGTGCCACGCCCAACCCTGGAATGTGCCCACAAGGGCACCTTCAAGGGCGGGAGACCTTCGTTTAGGTCAGTGTTCAGAAGCCGAGGTATAGACCAAACGGGCCTTTGTTCAGGCCAACACCGCCGCGCGTATGCACACCACTGTTTGACACGCTGACACCAGCATTCAGCGACGGCTGAACAGGCTCACCGTCGACTCCGCAGGCTGACACAATGGCCACGGCCATCAGAGTTAAGATCCATTTTCTCATCATCGACTCTCCTTCAAATCCCCTGTAAGCAGGTCACGCCTCCAGAATTTTGCTCCAGCGAGCCACCTGCTGGCGCACCTGCGCCGGGGCCGTGCCGCCATAAGACATCCGCGACCCGACCGAGTTTTCAACAGTCAGCACAGTAAAGATATCATCGGTAATACCAGCATGAACGCCCTGCATGTCTTCCAGGCTCAGGTCCGGAAGATCACAGCCTCGGCTTTCTGCCATAGCAACCAGCGTACCGGTCACATGGTGCGCATCGCGAAATGGAACCTTCAGCACCCGGACCATCCAATCCGCCAGATCGGTCGCAGTTGAGAAGCCCGACCCAGCTGCAGCAGCCAGCGAGTCCTTGTTGGCGGTCATATCTTTCACCATGCCCTCCATCGCCGCCAGCGCCAGCATCCAGTTGTCGGCAGCGTCAAACACCTGCTCTTTATCTTCCTGCATGTCCTTGGAATAGGCCAGCGGCAGGCCTTTCATCACCATCATCAGCGCGGTGTTGGCACCAAAGATCCGGCCCACTTTGGCGCGAATCAGTTCAGCCGCATCGGGGTTCTTTTTCTGTGGCATGATCGACGAGCCAGTTGAAAACCGATCCGACAAGGTAACAAAGCGGAACTGCGCCGTGGACCAGATAACCAGTTCTTCGGCAAAACGGCTCAGGTGCATGGCGCAGATCGAGGCGGTGCTGAGAAACTCTAGCGCAAAGTCACGATCCGACACCGCATCCAGCGAGTTTGCAGCCGGACGATCAAAGCCCAGCGCCGCAGCTGTCATGTCGCGATCAATAGGGAAAGAGGTCCCAGCCAGTGCCGCAGCGCCCAGCGGTGATTCGTTCATCCGCGCACGGGCATCGCGCACCCGGGACAGGTCGCGGCCAAACATTTCCACATAGGCCATCATGTGGTGGCCCCATGTCACCGGCTGCGCCACCTGCAGGTGGGTGAAACCGGGCATCACCCAATCAACGCCCGCCTCGGCCTGGGCCAGCAGCGCCTTGATCAGCGCCAGCAGACCTGTCTCGGCGGCGTCCAGCTGGTCGCGCACCCAGAGTTTGAAATCGGTTGCCACCTGATCATTACGCGACCGGCCCGTGTGCAAACGGCCCGCTGGTTCGCCTATCACCTCTTTCAGGCGGGCCTCGACGTTCATGTGAATGTCTTCCAGCGCGGTGGAAAACTGAAAGGTTCCGGTCTCAATTTCTGACAATACGGTGAGCAGGCCTTCCCTGATCGCCTCGGCATCGTTATCGGTAATCACGCCTGTTGCGGCCAACATCGCTGCATGGGCCCGCGAGCCTGCAATGTCTTGCGCCGCCATCCGCTGATCGTATCCGATCGAGGCATTGATTGCCTCCATGATCGCGTCCGGGCCAGCGGCAAAGCGGCCGCCCCACATCTGGTTCGAGGATTGGTCTGTCATGGTAAGATACCCGGAGCTAATATGCGTCTGTTACGTTTGATCCCCCTTTATATCGCCCTGAGCTTGGGTGCAAATGCTGCCCTTGCGATCGACCTGCCCGCACTTGAAGCGATGCGGGTTGGCGACATGAAGAAGCTGAACTTTCACAGCACCCCCAAACCCGTTTCGGACAAGGCGTTTTTTCTGGCTGACGACGCCGGAACCGGGACATTGGCTGAGTACAAAGGCAAGATTGTCCTGCTGAACTTCTGGGCCACATGGTGCGCGCCCTGTCGGGCCGAAATGCCAATGCTGTCCGAGTTGCAAGCCGAATTGGGTGGCGTGGATTTCGAGGTGGTGACCTTGGCCACTGGGCGTAACTCGCCAGCGGGCATCGTGAAATTCTTTGACGAGACTGGCATCACCAACCTACCCCGCCATCAGGATCCTAAACAGGCGCTGGCCCGCGAGATGGCGGTTTTGGGTCTGCCAATCACCGTGATTCTGGATCGTGAGGGCCGCGAGATCGCGCGGCTGCGCGGTGATGCGCATTGGAACAGCGACAGCGCCAAGGCGATTCTACAGGCCCTGATCGCCGAGTAATAACGCACTACGTTGTCCTCTGTGTCCCATTTTCTGGGAGCATCAGCAGTTACAGAGGACAACACCATGCATCCCGTCGTATTATTAATAGGCCGCCTGCCAGCTGTGATCGGCAATGTGGCGCGGCAGTTGGACCACCTTCCCATCGAATGGCTGGGCGCGCATGATCACCCCGAAGTGGTGCGGCAGCTAGAGAACGAGCCCCGCATATCCTGTGTGATCATGGGAGCCGGGCTAGATGATGCCATTCGCGGCGATCTGATCGGCATTATCGCCGCGCTGCGCCCCGATGTCTGCATCCACCTCAAGGACCGCGCTTCAGGACCCAACGGATTGGTGCCTTTTGTCGAGCGCGTGGTTCAGCAAGAACTATTGTCGATGCCAAACCAATTGGAGATGGCAGTCTGAGGTCACATTGACCCTACGCCACCTTTGACAGGTTGATCCTTCTGCGGCCAGTCTGCCCTGATAGGGGGAGGACATCATGCCACTGGAAATTCTGCTCGCACTGGTGATCGGCGGTATTGGGGTGATTACTTTGCTGCTGCACATGACCGGGCGCTCGGAGCGGACTAATTTATCCGATGACACGGCTGGCTTGGCCTGGCTGCGGCAATTCCCCGAAGATGACATCCATCAAGTGTTGATCTCCCAAGATCGACACGCGGCTCTGTTGCGGACCTCGCAGGGGATGGGGCTGGTTTGGGCCTTTGGCGCCGATACCGTGGCGCGACCGCTGGCGGACTGCTCGTTGAAAGAAACCGCAGCTGGATTGCAGGTGTCGTTTTACGAATTCGCCGCCCCCGCGACTCGTCTGACCCTGACCGAAACAGAGCGCACTGATTGGCGCCTACTAATGAAACCGGCGTGAACCAATGACAGACACACTTTCATACCCCGACGTAACTCAATGGGCGGTGCCGTTCTTTATTCTGGCCATCTTGGGTGAATTTGCCTGGATCGCAATCAAAGGTCGCGGCGGCCGATACGAGACCCGCGACGCAGTGACATCCCTGATCATGGGCGCAGGCAGCGTGGCCTCGGGCATCGTGCTGGGGTTTCTTGCCTGGGGGTTCTTCACTTGGCTCTGGGCCCTGACGCCGCTGGATCTGGGCACATCGCTGGCCGCTATTATCATCTGCTTTGTGCTGGATGACCTGCGGTATTACTGGGTGCATCGCTTTGGCCATCGCATTCGCTGGGTCTGGGCCAGCCACGTCAACCACCACTCTAGCCAACATTACAACCTGACCACTGCGCTGCGGCAGACCTGGACTGGCACCTTTTCACTGGTGATGTTGATCCGTGCGCCGCTGGTGCTGATCGGGTTTCACCCGGCGCTGGTGCTGTTTGTCAGCGGCATCAACCTGATCTATCAGTTCTGGATTCACACCGAGGCCATCGGCAAGATGCCGCGCTGGTTCGAGGCGGTGATGAACACCCCCAGCCATCACCGTGTCCACCATGGCCGCAACGCGCGCTATCTGGATTGCAACTATGCTGGCGTTTTTATCATCTGGGACAAGATGTTTGGCACCTTTGTGCCTGAGCAAGACAGCGAGGCCGTGGACTATGGCTTGGTCCATAATCTAGGCAGTTTTAACCCCTTGCGGGTGGCGTTTCACGAATGGGCTGGCATCTGGAAGGACGCCAGCCAGTCGGGGTTAACCCTGCGCCAACGCCTTGCTTATATGGTGGCGCCACCGGGCTATAGCCACGATGGCAGCCGCGACACTTCGCAATCCCTGAAAGAGAAACACCTGGCCCGCCACCCAGAGGATGCTGGAACACCGGGATTCAACTGAATGGCTTGGACAATCAACGGCCTGACTTTCCTTTCATTTTCGCTAAAATCCAATTCTTAATCACCCATTCACCCTTTTGGCCCAGCTTGTTCAGCAACGCATAAGGCAATGAGACGCGGGCAAGTGATGAGGACCAAACGGTGAAAAAGCGGCGAATTATCATGGCAGATATGCCGGAAGGGGCAGATAACCCTTTAAACGCAGCCGTTGTAGAACGGGACCGTTCGACGCTCGACATGGTGGCCGAGGCAGTTAAACACAATCAAACCATGCTGGCCTATCAGCCCGTCATGCAAGCGCTGCCACCACAACAGCCCGCCTTTTACGAGGGCTATATCCGGGTGCTGGATGCCACTGGCCGAGTAATCCCCGCCCGCGAGTTCATGCCTGTGGTCGAGGACAAAGAGATCGGCCGGGTGCTGGACTGTCTGGCGCTGGAACATGGGTTAAAGGCGCTCACCCGCAGCCCCGAGATTCGCTTGTCGATCAATATGTCTGCCCGCTCCATTGGCTATGGCCGATGGATGCGGGTGATTGACCGGTTCATGAAAAAAGACAGCACTCTGGGTGAACGGCTGGTGCTGGAAATATCCGAGGCTTCGGCGATGGCCGCGCCGGAACTGGTGGTCGACTTTATGGGCCGAATGCAGGAACACGGCATCGCCTTTGCCCTGGATAATTTCGGCGCCGGCACCTCGATCATCAAGTACTTCCGCGAGTTCTTCTTTGATGCGGTTAAAATCGACGGCCAGTTTATCCGCGGCGTGCATGGCAATCACGACAATCAGGCCGTCACCCGCGCCTTGGTCTCGGTGGCCAAGCAATTTGATATGTTGGTGGTGGCTGAATCGGTCGAAACCCGCGAGGATGCTGACTTTCTGGTGTCGATTGGCGTCGACTGTCTGCAGGGCTATCTGTTTGGCGCGCCCTCGGTCAGCCCCCCTTGGATTGACGAGCTGAAACAGCGCACCCGCGCCTGATCCCTCTTCCAAACAACCTCCGTAGTAATACCCGGTTTCGATGGAACCGGGTATTTTTCTGTTTACGCAATTGACTCGGACCGCCCGCCTGAGACACCCTGTCCGTTGCTGCACGTGCAGCAATTCGCTATTTGAAACCCTGCAAGGGAGGGAAATGTCAGATGCTGCAGCTGCAAACAATGCGTCCAGCACCGCCATTTTCCAGTGCATATTTAATGGCAGAGGACCCATATCAATGACCAACGTTGTAATCGCATCCGCCGCGCGGACCGCCGTCGGAAGCTTTGGCGGAGCTTTCGCCAACACCCCCGCCCATGATCTGGGTGCGGCCATTCTGGAGGCCGTAGTCGAACGGGCCGGTATTGAGAAAGGTGAGGTCAGCGAGACCATTTTGGGTCAGGTTCTAACCGCCGCCCAAGGGCAGAACCCAGCCCGTCAGGCCCATATCAACGCTGGCCTGCCAATTGAGGCCGCCGCTTGGGGTCTGAACCAGGTCTGTGGCTCGGGATTGCGCGCTGTTGCATTGGGCGCACAGCACATCATGCTGGGCGACGCCGAGATCGTCGCCGCGGGCGGCCAAGAAAACATGACCCTGTCGCCGCATGCCGCGCATCTGCGGGCTGGCCACAAGATGGGTGATATGAAATATATCGACACCATGATCCGCGATGGGCTGTGGGACGCGTTCAATGGTTACCACATGGGCCAGACCGCTGAAAACGTTGCCAATCAGTGGCAGATCAGCCGCGACATGCAGGACGAGTTTGCCGTCGCCAGCCAGAACAAGGCTGAAGCCGCACAAAAGGCCGGCAAGTTTGCCGACGAGATCGCTGCCTTTACCGTCAAGACCCGCAAGGGTGAAACTGTGGTAGATCAGGACGAATACATTCGTCACGGCGCCACCATGGCCGCGATGCAGAAACTGCGTCCAGCCTTTGCCAAAGATGGCTCGGTCACCGCCGCCAACGCTTCAGGGCTGAACGACGGCGCTGCCGCCACCCTGCTGATGTCCGCCGACAACGCCGAGAAACGCGGCATCACACCGCTGGCGCGTATCGCGTCTTATGCAACTGTTGGTCTGGACCCGTCGATCATGGGTGTTGGGCCGGTTTACGCCTCACGCAAGGCGCTGGAGAAAGCCGGTTGGAGCGCTAGTGATCTGGATTTGGTCGAGGCCAACGAAGCCTTTGCTGCGCAGGCCTGCGCGGTGAACAAGGAAATGGGCTGGGATCCTGAGATCGTCAACGTCAACGGCGGTGCCATTGCTATTGGCCACCCGATTGGCGCCTCGGGGTGCCGGGTGCTAAACACGCTACTGTTCGAAATGCAGCGGCGCGACGCCAAAAAGGGTCTGGCCACCCTGTGCATCGGTGGTGGCATGGGCGTCGCCATGTGTGTCGAGCGCCCGTAAGAAATTACAACATCGCAATCAGAGGGCGCCGTTATGGCGCCCTTTTATTGTGCGCCTTCATTGATTTTTGCTGTGAAGTCATGGCGCTCGCCAATTAATTTTCACGTACAGCACATTTTCGCCGACGCGACTTGCGCGAAAAGCCTGTCACATTACTGTGACAATGCGCATGCGACAATTTATGCGGCGCTGCGGCGATTTTCTTTACGCAACAATATTGCGCACACTGTCGCAACAGGATAACAAGATTACCAGCGAAATTTCCAAATGAGGATTCTCCATATGGCACGAACAGCTCTCGTCACCGGCGGCACACGCGGCATCGGCGCAGCAATTTCTCAAGCGCTTAAGGCCGAAGGCTATACCGTCGCCGCCACATATGCGGGAAATGACGAAGCCGCCGCAGTCTTTACCGAAGAGACCGGCATCAAGACGTATAAGTGGAATGTTGCTGACTACGACGACAGCAAAACGGGGATTGCTCAGGTCGAGGCTGATTTGGGGCCCATTGATATCGTGGTCGCAAATGCCGGCATTACCCGCGACGCGCCATTTCACAAAATGACGCCAGAGCAGTGGCATCAGGTGATCGACACCAACCTGACCGGCGTGTTCAACACCGTGCACCCGATCTGGCCCGGCATGCGCGAACGCAAGTTTGGCCGTGTCATAGTAATCAGTTCGATCAACGGTCAAAAAGGCCAGTTTGCTCAGGTCAACTATGCAGCGACCAAGGCGGGCGATTTGGGCATTGTCAAATCGCTAGCCCAAGAGGGCGCCCGTGCAGGTATCACCGCCAACGCAATCTGCCCTGGCTATATCGCGACTGAAATGGTGATGGCCGTGCCCGAGAAGGTGCGCGACAGCATCATCAGCAATATCCCCACCGGTCGCTTGGGCGAACCCGAGGAAATTGCCCGTTGTGTGGTGTTCCTCGCCTCGGAAGACTCGGGCTTTATCAATGGCTCGACCATTTCAGCCAATGGTGGCCAGTTCTTCGTTTAAGCCTGGAACCATGACAAACACCAAGGGCCGGCCCATTTGGACCGGCCCTTTCTGTATCCCGTAAGAACGCGCGCGCTGCGCTCAGCGGGAAACTGTAACAAGTCAGGCTGCGACGGTTTTGCCAGCAACCGGCTTGCGTATTTGAAACAGCCATTTCCACATGGCTTGCAGAACCATTCCACGTTCGACGTGAGCACGTGCCATGGCGTCTCGGATGGCGGTGTTTGTGGTGTATTCCAACATATCCAGGCTCCTTCAGTTCAATCTTCTTTATCTGTGCCCAACATGCCTTTTGTGGCTAAAGGTGACAAACGAGACTTTTCATGCGCTCAGTTAAGTATTACTTGTGTGACCATGCCCAACCACCTGCCTCCTCTCACTGCCCTGCGCGCCTTTGATGCCGCCGCCCGCCACATGTCATTTTTGCGCGCGGCTGAGGAATTGAATGTCACCCCGGCGGCCCTGTCGTTTCAGATCAAATCACTGGAGGAGCATCTGGGTCAGTCCCTGTTTCATCGCCTGAACCGAGCGGTTGAACTGACTGAAGCAGGCCGTGCCCTGGCGCCCGGTGCGGCTGAGGGTTTTCAAACATTGGCGACCGCCTGGAATACCGCCCGCCGCCTGCAGGACAACACCAACTTAACTGTAACGGCCGGCCCAGCCATGACCGCAAAATGGCTGGCGCCCCGGCTGTATGAGTTTGCCCGCGCCCACCCGGAAATTGATTTACGGTTTTCTGCGACGCTCCGCAAAATGGATTTAGCGCGGGATGACGTCGACGTGGCAATACGGTTTGGTGAAGGTGAGGATGACGGACTTTACAGTGTGCCGGTGCGCAAGGAATGGCTGACACCGGCAATGACACCGGAACTGGCCGAGCAATATTCAACCCCAGAAAGCCTGATGAATGCGCCGCTGATCTATGACGATTCGATAGATTTCTTGCGTCCCTCCTGCGACTGGCCGGTCTGGTTCCGGGCCGCCGGGTTAAACCACACACCGGTGCACGGCACCCACTTCTCTAATGCTGATCATGCTGTCGACGCAGCAATCGGCGGAGTCGGTGTTGTCTTGGGTCGGCGTGCGATGATCGTCAAGGATTTGGCCGACGGCCGTCTAGTCGCGCCTTTCAAGATTGCAATCGAGACACAGGCTCGGTTTCGCTTTCTGTGTCTTCAGGGGGCCGAAACGCGCCCGCAGATCGCGGCCTTTCGTGACTGGTTTCTTGCTGAAATCGACAAAACAGCGCATATCTCGGATCAATTCACAATCATTCCTGTCGAGGACATCCCCCCAACATGACCAGACCCAAGGCGACCGCGATAGGTTTTGTTGCAGTCTTACTGTGGTCGCTGCTGGCGCTGTTAACCGTCGGCTCAGCCCCCACCCCGCCGCTATTGCTGAACGCCATCTGCTTTACCATCGGCGGCACCTTAGGCCTGATCTGGACCGCGGCCAGTGGTCAACTGGGGCAGTTGCGCCGCGTCTCGTGGAAGGTTTACGCCTTTGGCACTGTTGGACTCTTTGGCTATCACGCGCTGTATTTCTCGGCCCTACGGCTGGCACCGGCTGCCGAGGCTGGCCTGATTGCCTACCTGTGGCCGCTGCTGATTGTTCTGTTTTCCGGCCTGCTGCCCGGCGAGCAGCTAAGGAGCGGCCACCTGACAGGGGCTGGGCTGGGTTTCGCCGGGGCTGCAACCATCATTGTTGGCAGCGGCAACGGATTTCAGATGCAATATCTGCCCGGTTATGGGCTGGCCCTTCTTTGTGCCCTGACATGGGCCGGGTATTCGGTGATATCGAGACTGGTGGGATCGGCCCCGACCAGTTCGGTTGCGGTGTTCTGCGTGGCTACGGCTGCGGCCTCCTGGGGGCTGCACTTCGCTCTTGAAGAGACCGTCTGGCCAGTGGGGGCCTTAGGCTGGGCCTCGACCATATTGTTGGGGCTGGGGCCAGTAGGGCTGGCGTTTTATGTCTGGGATATTGGCGTCAAACAGGGCGACATTCAAATGTTGGGCACCAGTTCTTACAGCGCGCCACTGCTGTCGACATTGGTTTTGGTCATTGCTGGAATTGCGGCGCCATCCTGGGGGCTGGCTCTGGCAGCGGGGCTGATCACCTTGGGTGCTGTGATTGCAGCGCGGGCCAGCGCCACCCCGTCCCGACGCAAAGCATCCAGCGCGGCAGGTAAGGGCTAACAGTTTCGCCTGCACGTGTTGGGCGGGGCCTGCTGGCCCCTGCCCGCGTAACGTCAGGTCAGTTCGACATGCGATAGGCGTTCTATCTCTTCCTTGAGTTTCAGCTTCTGCTTTTTCATCTCGGCGATTTGCAACCCGTCCGTGCTAGGTGCGCGTTGCGCAACATCCACTTCATTACTCAGGTGCTCGTGCTTCTTTTTCAGTTCAACCAGATGCGAGCTGAGGCTCATGGCAATCCTCCTTAAAAGCTAAGTTTGCCAGATGAGTGGACCACATGAATCTGGATCTGTCACGCTGCAGACGCATCCATTTGTCATAAAACTGTCACTTTCGGCCAAATTTTGCCGGCGATCACAACTCAAGCGGCGGAACCGCGCGCAACACTACCGGGAGCCCGGCCAATCCAGTGCTTTGCCCTTGCGCAAGATGGCGGCGACCCAGGGTTGATAACTATCGCCATCCACCTCGTGTCGCTCGCCTTGGTGCAGGATCAATGGCGCATGCAGGCGAAACGCTGCCCGCCCGGACTTGCGGGCCCGCAGGATCAACAATTCTGGTGCCCGCCCCAGCCGCGCCGCCAGCGGCAGCACCTCAATCGAACCCAGCCGCCCATCACAGGCGATCAACATTTCTGGCAATCGGTCCATCCGCTGAATCATGTGCAGCACACCCTGCGGGGCCAATCGCTTGGCCGCGACCTCAATCCACAACGCCAGCGGTGTCTGCTCACCCAGGGCCGTGGCCCGCCCGGTATCGCTCGCAGAGCTGTGTGCGCCGCGAGAGTAATATGGTGGATTGGCCAGCACATGATCAAACTGACGCTGGCGCAGACCCTCGGGCAGCCCGGCCAAATCCGCAGGCACCACTTCCAGCTCAATATTGTTCTCAACACTGTTTCGTTGGGCTAGTTCTGCATAATCAGGTTGCAGTTCGACACCGACCATCTGCAGTCCCGGCACGCGGGCGCCAAGACAGAGTAACACCTGGCCAGCACCGCAACCCAGTTCAAGCACTCGCTGCCCCGCCTGTGCTGGCACGCTGGCGGCTAGCAGCACCGGGTCCACCCCGGCACGATAACCGCCCTTGGGTTGCCAAAGGCGCACCTTTCCACCCAGAAAATCATTGCAGGTCAGTGCACTGTCGTCAAATTCACTCATCTGCCCAAGGGAATTTCGTTGTCACGCATGACCACTTCGGCAGCGGCAAGATCATCAACGCGCACCAACAGGCGGCGCGGAAAAATTCCGATGCCACCTTCCAGAATGCTCATATTTACGTCGACCTGAAAGCAGTCTATATCCTCTCCCTCAAGAAGGGCGGTGGCAAAGGCCATGATGGTCGGGTCGGTGCTGCGCAAAAGTTCCTTCATAAGATGGGATCTAAGGGCAAGGGTGGCAGGATGTCGAGCCTTGCAATCGGGAATGTGATGAACCAGAGCATGGCGCAAAAGCCGCATGAACTATTAGCGGCGACCCTGAGCGGTGAAATGGAAGCGGTGAACACGCTGATCCAGACCCGGATGGCGTCAAAACACGCACCGCGTATCCCCGAGGTCACCGCGCATCTGGTCGAAGCCGGCGGCAAGCGTCTGCGCCCGATGCTGACTTTGGCCGCGGCCAAAATGTGCGGCTACGAGGGCGAACATCACCTGAAATTGGCCGCCACGGTTGAATTTATTCACACCGCCACCCTGCTGCATGACGATGTGGTTGATGAAAGCGGCCAGCGCCGTGGACGTCCCACCGCCAACTTGCTGTGGGACAATAAATCATCGATTCTGGTCGGCGACTATCTGTTCTCGCGTAGTTTCCAATTGATGGTCGAGACTGGCAGTTTACGGGTATTGGATATTCTCGCCAATGCCTCGGCCACCATTGCCGAAGGCGAAGTGCTGCAGATGACTGCGGCGCAGGACCTGAAGACGGGTGAGGACATCTATCTGCAAGTAGTACGCGGCAAGACGGCGGCCTTGTTTTCGGCGGCGACCGAAGTGGGCGGCGTGATTGCCAATGCGAACGAAGCACAGGTCAAAGCGCTGTTCGATTATGGAGATGCGCTGGGGATTGCATTTCAGATCGCCGATGATTTGCTGGACTATCAGGGCGATGCCAAGGCCACCGGCAAGAACGTCGGCGATGATTTCCGCGAGCGCAAGCTGACCTTGCCGGTAATCAAGGCGGTGGCGCAGGCCACGGATGAAGAGCGTGATTTCTGGAAGCGGACCATCGAGAAGGGTCGCCAGGTTGATGGCGATCTGGAGCATGCATTAGAGCTGATGGATAAATATGATACGCTGTCGGCAACGCGCGACGACGCCTATGGCTGGGCCAACAAAGCAAAAGACGCCTTGCGGGTTCTGCCCGAACATCCCATTCGGCAGATGCTGCATGATCTGGCGGATTATGTAGTTGCGCGTTTGAATTAAGAGGCGTTAGGGAGCGCTGCCCCCTCTTGACCCGGTCGGTCAGATCACCCCTGAGGTATTTTTGACAAGAAGAAGCGGCAGCCAGTGTCATATGATTTGTTTGCCAAAAGGCCAAGTCAGCCGTTAGGTCTTGGATCATATTGTTACTTTGGAGATTTCCCCTGTGTCCTCGGATCGTGCGATCACAGCCCTGCGTGATGAAATTGAACACAGCGGGGGCTGTTCCGGCAAAGATCTCTCGGGGTTTGATTTTGAGTGGATCGACGGCGAGGATGAACTGGTTTTCGAGGGTTGCCTGGTGCGCGACACCCAGATCAAGGGCGATCCGCTGACAGCCAGCTATTGGCGCAACTGCAAATTCCTGAACTGTGAATTCGTCGGTACAAATCTGCGCGATGCCCGATTTGACAGCTGCGTGTTCTTTGAGGGTGCGACGAGCAGCAGCAGTTTTCGCTATTGTGATTTGGAGCGTGCCAGCTTTGACAAGTGCAACATGTCGCTGGTCAAAGTGACCGGATGCCAGGCCTTTAGCCTGTCTTTGGAGGGCTGCCAGATGCGCGGCATGGAGTTCGAGAACACTAAATTCGTGCAATCGGCAGGCAGAAAACACTTCGGCGCGGCGCGTTTCAAGAATTGCAAGGTAACCGATGCGCTGTTCGACCGGCTGGATCTGACCTTCTGTGAGTTTGAAGGCTGTGACTTATCGTTTTCCAGTTTTCAGGGATCTCGGCTGGTCAATGCAGCCTTACGTGATTGCGACCTGCAAAACATCGAAACCGCGGACGCCAATTTTGCCGGAGCGGATCTTCGCGGCAGTGATCTGCATGGGATGGATCTGACTGCCCTGACCAGCCATGCCGGGATGATGATATCCGCTGGGCAACAACATCACCTGCTGGCCAGTCTTGGCATTGACGTCTCGCCGGACGGCTGTTGACGCTCAACTGCCAACCTGAACCTCAACTCAGTTCGGTTGCGTAAGACCACCAGTCCGCATAGCCATCGGCGATCTCATAGGCCGCAAAATGCGCGGCTTTCAGTGTTGGGTAGAGCGCAAAACAGGTGGCGCCCGAGCCAGACATACGCGTCAGCAACACGTCTCTTGTACTGTCCAATGCAGACAAGACCTGCTTGATCTGTGGCGCAGCACCAATAGCGGGGACCTGTAGGTCGTTGCGTTGCTCTGACAGCCAAATGGCACAATCCTGGGGCGTAGAGAAATCCGGGATGATTGATGGCATCGGTGGATTGTCGCGCGTCTCCATTGTCGAGAAAACAGCGCCGGTTGGCACCTGAACGCCGGGGTTGACCAAAAGGGCCGGCAGTTTGGGCAAGGCAACCGGGGTGACCTGCTCGCCGATGCCCCGCATCCGCGACGCCAGTGCCGACATACAGACAGGAACATCCGCCCCCAGCGAGAGGGAAAAGCCATCAGCTGCGGGAAACCCCTGCGCCGCCAGAGATTTCAACACTGTTGCTGCGTCAGATGATCCACCGCCAATTCCAGCACCATGGGGGAGGTTTTTTTCTAAGGCAACCTGCCCTGACCAACCTACCCCTTCGGCGGCCCGCCAGATCAGATTGCGATTATCCGTTGGCACCCCCGCGGCGAACTCGCCTGAGATGTCCAGCGACAGCACGTCACCCGGAGTAAGCCAAATCCGATCGCCAATTTCCGCAAAAACCACTAGCGAATCAAGCAGGTGATACCCGTCGTCGCGCTGGCCGGTTACATGCAGTGTCAGGTTGATCTTGGCGGGCGCAAAAGCCTCAACCGTCATTGGCGAGCTTTAGCGGTTCGGCGCCTTCTTCGATCAGAACACGGTCCAGACCAATTTCCAGCTTGCGACGAATGCGGTCTGGATCGGCCTCGCTGTCGGTGTCTTCGGGGTCAACAAAGGACAGTGCCCGTTTCCACTGAAACTCAGCCTCGAGATAGCGACCAACAGCCCAGAACACATCGCCAAGGTGGTCGTTGACCACCGCGTCGACCGGCATCAGCGCAACCGCCTGCTCCATATGGGCGACGGCCTCGTCATAGCGGCCAAGGCGGTACAACACCCAGCCCAGAGAATCGACGATATAGCCCGAGTCGGGGCGCGCGGCGACGGCGCGTTCGATCATGCTCAGGGCCTCGTCCAGCTTGATTTGCTTTTCAACCAGCGAGTAACCCAGATAGTTCAGCACCTCGGGGCGATCCGGGTTCAGCTCCAGAGCAGCACGGAAATCAGCCTCGGCGCGATCCCATTGATGCAGGCGCTCCAGGCTGATGCCACGGGCATAGAGTAGGAACCAGCTTGCCACGTCGTTCTGCTCCATCAACGACACTGCCGTGTCATAGGCGGTAACGGCCTTGGCATAGTCTTCCTGTTGGCGCAGCAGATCCCCCAGCGCGGAATAGACCGTTGGTTGATCCGAGAAATCACGGGTCAGTTGGTCTAGAACCTCGATCGCTGCATCCGGTTTGGCGGCGCGGCGCAGGGCCTCGGCACGGCCCATTTCCGCGGCGTGATAATCGGGATGGCCGGGTTGCACCTGCTTGTAGGTGGCAACCGACAGCTCGTACCGGCCGAGACTGTCCAGCAGCTCGGCGCTGAGCAGAACCGCGTCCACGTGAGTGGGGCTAAGCACGCTGGCCATACGGGCATAGATCAGCACATAGTCATCCGCCGCTTCACCACTGAGGGCGGAGGCAACGGTATAGAACACTTCGGCGATGCCGTCAGTGACGGTCGCGGCTTGGGTAAAGGCCAGTGTCTTGTCAGCAGACAGGCTCTCAAAGATGCTATTCAGGCCCGGATCCAGTTGAGGGCCAAAGGCATCGGTCAACACCTCCATCGCCTGATCGTTGCGCCCCAATTGCGACAGGATCTGCACCCGTGCCAGAACAGAGCGGCGGGTGATCATGGTCAGCCTGCCATTGTCGGCGGCAAACATCGCTTCGGCGGCTTCAAAATCACCGATCGAGGCCAGCGCCAGTGCACGGTGATACAGCGCAAACATCCGCAATCCGTCGTCTTCGGCCACGGTGTCAAACTGCGCCAGGGCCTGGGTTACGTCACCAGCGCCCAGGTGCGCCCAGGCGGTCGTCAAACCATCCACCAACGGACCAACGCCCTGCGCGGCCAGTTCGCGATCCAGCAAGGCCTGATAATCCTGTGCCTGACTGAGCCCGCCCACCATCACCATATTGGCGACCTGGCTGTTAATTCCGTCATCCCACATGCGTTGCGCCACTGGCAGGGCGCGTCGCAACTCTCCCAGTGCCAGTTGGGCAAAAACCACACTTTCCATCAGCACCGCGTTTTGCGGATCGCGTACCAGCGCACGGGTGTAATACTCGGCAGCTGCCGCGAAATCGCTGTCATAGGTAGCGGCGCGGCCTGCCAGATAAGCCCCGGCGGGTTCTTGAGCAGCAACCGGAGCGGCGGCGCCAAATGCCAAGGAAAGGGCCAGAGTCGCCGTTGCGGCGCGTCGGAAAGAGAAAGTCACCGGATCGATTGCCTCGCTGCTTGGATTTTACACCAAGCTAGGTGTTCAGAGCCTAGGACGCAATGGCGCCGATAAGCGCAGAGGGGCAATACACGGTTTTTTGCTTATCGTGGTAAATCGGTGGGCATCGGCTGACCGCGAGGGCAAATCCAGCCACAATCCGAATCCCTCAGCCAATTATTTGAAGAAACGAGTAAAGTGAAACGAAGAACAGCAACGATACTGCGAAAATCATCACCGACAGGCGCGATGGACGTGCTGTGCGCCATGTATAATCTGGATAGTCAAATTGCCAGCTACCTTGCTCTGCTGCCGCAACCAATTGCGTCAAAGTTATCGGAACACAGGGAAACACGTTGCCGTCGCACCCAACCGGCACCAACCGGCGCCCATGTGGTGGTTCGTTAGCATCATAGTGAAAATCATATCGCAGATCGGACAAATCGACGTTGAACTGTTCCAAATAGGCCTCAAGAAACTCAGTTGCATCGGCCCCATCTAAACCAAAAGCACCAAGCAGATCGCTCTGCTCGGTGCCGTTGGGTTTCGTTCCGGAGAACTCGGCGGCCAAAGATAGAATATCTTCGTGCAGCCCCATGTGATCACATATTCGGGTAGTTTGGCCCGTCACCGCCCTGCGGAGTGACCCAGGTGATGTTCTGGCTGGGGTCTTTGATGTCGCAGGTCTTGCAGTGGACGCAGTTTTGGAAGTTCACCACAAACTCGGGCTTGCCGTCTTTTTCGACGATCTCATAGACGCCCGCCGGACAGTAACGCTGCGCCGGTTCGTTGAACTTGGGCAGGTTGGTGCTGATTGGCAGAGTGGGATCGGCCAGTTGCAGGTGGCAGGGCTGGCTTTCCTCGTGGTTGGTCATCGCAAAGCTGACGTTGGTCAGACGGTCGAACGACAGCTTTCCATCCGGCTTGGGATAGTCGATCACCTTGTGCTTGCTTGCCTCTTCAGTGGCCAGCGCGTCGTTCTTGCCGTGCTTGACGGTGCCAAAGAACGAGAAGCCAAACAGGGTATTTGTCCACATGTCCATGCCGCCCAGCATCAGCGAGGCCACCAGACCGTACTTGGACCACAGCGGCTTGACGTTGCGCACCTTTTTCAGGTCTTTGCCGATGACACCCTGACGGACCTCAATTTCATAGGTGGTCAGCTCGTCACCGGAACGATCCGCCTTGATCGCGGCAAAGGCAGCCTCGGCTGCGGCTTTGCCCGAGAACATGGCGTTGTGGTTGCCTTTGATGCGCGGCACGTTGACCATGCCAACTGAACAACCCAGCAGCGCCACACCCGGCGCCACCATTTTAGGCATCGACTGATAGCCGCCTTCGGTGATCGCACGAGCGCCGTATGCAACCCGCTTACCGCCCTTCAGAAGATCCGCGATCATCGGGTGATGTTTGAAACGCTGGAATTCCATGTAGGGAAAGACGTTTGGATTGCGGTAGTTCAGATGCACCACGAAACCAACATAGACCTGATTGTTATCAAGGTGATAGATGAACGATCCACCGCCAGCATTACTGCCCAGAGGCCAGCCCATGGTGTGCGTAACCGAGCCCTCTTTGTGCTTGGCGGGATCGATCTCCCAAATCTCTTTCATGCCGAGGCCGAATTTCTGTGGCTCGTGACCCGATTGCAAGTCGTATTTGGCGATCACTTCTTTGCTTAGCGAGCCGCGCACACCTTCGCCCAGGAAGACATATTTACCGTGCAGCTCCATGCCCGGCTCATAGCCCGGACTAGGGGTGCCGTCGGCGTTTTTGCCAAACTCACCAGCAACCACACCTTTAACTTCGCCGTTGTCGCCAAACACCAGTTCGGAGCAGGCCATGCCGGGGAAGATCTCGACGCCCATTTCTTCGGCTTGTTCTGCCATCCAGCGGCAAACGTTGCCCATCGACACGATATAGTTGCCGTGGTTGTTCATCAGCGGCGGCATCGGCAAGTTGGGGATGCGAACATGCCCCGCCTCGCCCAGCATAAAGAAATTGTCGTCCTTGACCGGCACCGTCAGCGGCGCGCCTTTGGCTTTCCAGTCAGGGATCAGCGCATCCAACCCGCAGGGGTCTAGCACCGCACCAGACAGGATATGCGCGCCAACCTCAGAGCCCTTTTCCAGCACCACGACGTCCAGATCAGAGTCCAGCTGTTTCAGTCGGATGGCGGCGGACAGACCAGCGGGGCCAGCCCCGACGATCACCACATCATATTCCATCGCTTCGCGTTCGAACTCGGCCATGAGCTGCTCCTTGGCTATATTTCGCTACCGGCCCCATTGGGCGCAACTTTGTTTCGCGATTGATTAGCGGTCACCCACCGCAAAGGTCAATCCGTACTCTACGTTACGGACCACTAGAACAGGTGTTTGAAACCAAAAACGCGCAAATATCCGTCACTCAGGGGTTATTTTCCGTCTCGGCGTGATCTCCCATCAGATACCGGGGACCCTGGCCTTTTTGCGCGGCCCGGTCTTTAGGGTTGTACAACGCGCATTTTGGCAACGACAGGCAACCACAGCCGATGCAGCCATCCAGATTGCTACGCAACTGCTGCAGCGTCTCGATACGCTGATCCAGGTGGTCACGAAAACCTTCGGAAATCTTCGCCCAGTCCTCGGGCGTCGGAGTGCGCCCCCCGGGCAACGCTTTAAGGAAGCCCCGTATCTCGGGGAGGGAAAAACCGATCTGCTGGGCGATCATAATGAAACTGAGCCGACGAATATCGGCGCGGTAGAACCGCCGCTGGCCACCGTTGTTGCGCCAAGGGGTAATCAACCCCTGCGCCTCGTAATATCGAATTGCAGATACTGCCAGACCGGTACGGTCCGCCAGATAGCCTATTGAAACACCACTGGATGCAGCCATTACGCCCTCCCAAATAAGTTGAATAAATACCTTGACCTCAAGTTAGGTTTAGAAATTACGGTAAGGTGACACAAGTCAAAACAACATCGCAAAGGAGCCAGTAATATGCCCGCAACACTTGAACACACCAATTTCACCGTCACCGACCCCAAGGCCACCGCGGCTTGGATGTGCGAGGTCTTTGGCTGGCATATCCGCTGGTCCGGGGACAGTATCGATGGAGGCTACACAGTGCACGTCGGCGAGGAAAACAGCTATCTTGCGCTGTACCGGCCAGCAAAACCCGCCACCCCCAAGGGATCCAGCTATACAACCGTCGGCGGGCTGAACCATGTGGCTTTTGTAGTCGACGACCTAGATGCCTGCGAGGCGGCCGTGAAAAAGGCGGGCTTCAAAACCAGCAACCACGGAGATTACGAACCTGGGCGGCGGTTCTATTTTCATGACAATGACAAAATTGAATTTGAACTGGTGCAGTACGACACGCCAGAAGCGTCTTAAATGAGCAGTTTTACGCTAAACTCGCCCCGCAAAGGGATTTGACTGCCAACAGTTTGTCCCTGCCCCTTGCATTTAGGGAGCAGTTTGGGTCAGATAATTGTCAACTCAACTTGACGCCTCGATGCAGACCGCATCGGGGCGCCGGTTTTTTAAATTGACACGCACTGTTATAGATATCTGGACCAAGTCACATGGACAAAATTCCGATGACCCCGAGCGGTTATGCCGCCATCGAAGCCGAACTGAAAAACCTGAAGACCGTCGAGCGCCCTGCTATCATCCAGGCCATTGCCGAAGCACGCGAACATGGGGACCTGTCTGAAAACGCCGAGTATCATTCTGCCCGCGAAAAGCACTCGTTCATCGAGGGCCGCGTCAAAGAATTGGAAGGCGTGATTAGCTTTGCTGATGTGATTAATCCGGCGAAACTGTCAGGCACCATCAAATTTGGCGCCAAGGTCACGCTGGTGGACGAAGACACCGACGAAGAGAAGACTTGGCAAATCGTCGGCGAATACGAGGCCGATGTCGAACGCGGGATGTTGAACATCAAATCACCGATTGGCCGCGCCTTGATCGGCAAAGAAGAAGGGGACAGCGTCGAAGTGCGTACCCCCGGCGGCCAGCGCGCTTATGAAGTGCTGAAGATCGTCTATTCCTGACCTCCTCTCCTGATCCCGAGCGCCGCCCATGACCGGACCCCTCTCAGAGCAAGACCTTCATAACAGCCCCTCCACAGGGCTGTATGATCCGCCGCGTGGCGACACGATAACGCGCGTGGAAATCGTGGCGCTGGTGCTTAGCATTACCTGGGTCCTGGGGGTTGGCTGGTTCTGTTTTTACCGATCCGGCGAAGCTATGGATCTTGCCGGACTATATCAGCTGATGGCAGTGCTGATGGTCCTGATGCCAGTGGTGATGGTCTGGGTGGCTGCAACGGCGATCCGCTCCAGCAAAGTCATGCGCGACGAAAGCCAGCGTCTGCATGCGGCCATTGACGGGCTGCGCAGCGCCTATGTGCTGCAACAACAGCAGAGCACGGCGGGCAGCGAGCCGTCGGTCAGCAAGAAACTGGATGAAATCGCCGAGGCCACCCGCAAGACTGAGACCACACTGGCCACCTTTCACTCCAGCCGCCGCGACACGCCGCGGCCCGCAATTCCAGCCGTGGTCGCAGAACAACCACCCGAGGATCAGGGGCTGCTGGCGCTGGGAACCACAGCCGAAGACATCGCCCCATCGCTGTCGATGACCAACTTCATCCGGGCGCTGAACTTTCCAGAGACCGCTGATGACGAGGAAGGATTTGCCGCCCTGCGTCAAGCACTGCAGGACCGCAAGGCGGCCCAGGTAATCCAGGCCGCTCAGGATGTGCTGACCCTACTCAGCCAAGACGGCATATACATGGATGATCTGCGCCCCGACATGGCCCGTCCCGAGATCTGGCGGCAGTTTGCCCAAGGGGGGCGTGGTCGCCCGGTAGCAGCCCTTGGCGGCGTGCGAGACCGCACCTCACTGGCACTGACTTCGGCACGTATGAAACAAGACCCGATCTTTCGCGACGCTGCGCATCACTTCCTGCGCCGGTTCGATCAGATGTTCGCGGAGTTCGAAAGCGAGGCCTCGGACACCGAGATCTCCGCCCTTGGCGAAACCCGCACAGCGCGCGCCTTCATGCTACTGGGACGGGTGGCTGGCACCTTCGACTAGCAAGCAATCAGGCCCTCCCGTCCATCGCAAACGCATCATAGGTGCGCCGCTCTGGTTTGGCATAGCGGCGCACCTATGATGCGACGGCCTCCGGCGGAGGTATTTTTAACAAAAAGAAGAGCAGGGTTGAGTGACTTTCACGCTGTCCGACACACCAGTAGGCTACCCCAGTAATCCCCCATGGTCCCTCAACAAAGAACCGCGCCGCGCATAGTGCGGCGCCAGGCCCTACGGGAAGCGGGCCAAAGATCCAATGACGGGCGGGAGCCGTGGGTTACAGAGCAAAACTGCTGTACGGAATGAACCGCACCATATCGCCGGTTTTGATATGAATGGCCGCGTCGTTGATTTCGACCAGCCCTTCGGCCCAACTGAGACCGCTGATCCGGCCTGAGCCTTCTGAGGCAAAGACCTCGACATGCCCCTGCCGGAC
>Ga0209292_1001937_pt1 | contig 24639 bp, 23 predicted proteins | sample GOMGulsemesocosm_2_FD_184634 | JGI IMG/M metagenome (GOLD analysis project Ga0209292, IMG submission 184634) | Methane-oxidizing microbial communities from mesocosms in the Gulf of Mexico - GOM9C Gulf of Mexico (SPAdes) (version 2) | ecosystem: Environmental > Aquatic > Marine > Cold seeps... | reverse complement strand
GCACCATCAATAGTTGTGAAAAAATCAAGCCCTTTTGCGTGAATAAATCCATAAAAATCGCTGTCAAAAGACTAATCGCAATGGTAACTTACTTGTCGATTTGACCACGCTATACCAAGTGCTCAAACAACACACTAAATACTATATGTAGTGTTACATGGAACTTGCCAACACTACTGCAAGTGCTATACTCGTGACATACGCTGAGGCTTTCTGATAATAATTAATGGCCAAGTACTGCAGAATTTTTTAGGATAAAAAATGACTTATTCAACGTTCAACCAACATAAAAACAACCCATTACATGAACCAATGTTTCTGGGTAATTCAGTAAACGTTTCACGCTTTGATCAACAAAAACTACCGATTTTTGAGAAGTTAATCGAGAAACAAATTTCGTTTTTCTGGCGTCCTGAAGAAGTTGATATCTCAAAAGATCGTATGGATTGGCAGAAGCTTACAGAAAGCGAGCGCCACATATTTATTAGTAACCTAAAATACCAAACACTGCTCGACTCGATTGCGGCCCGTAGCGTCAATGTGACATTACTGCCGATTGTTTCACTACCAGAAATTGAGACATGGGTTGAAACGTGGGGCTTCTTTGAAACAATTCATTCTCGCTCGTATACCCACATTCTGCGTAATTTATTTACGGATCCGAGCGCAGTGTTCGACGATATTCTGATTAATGAAAACATCTTAAAACGTGCTAGTAGCATCGCAGTGTTCTTTGATGATGTTATTTTGACCACCCAATTATTACAATCTCAAGGTGAAGGTACTTATACCGTTGAAGGTCGTACGCTCGAAGTGTCACAGCGTAAACTCAAAGAGCGCTTATTCTTGTGTATCTGTTCAGTGAACGCATTAGAAGCGATTCGTTTCTACGTCAGCTTCGCCTGTTCATTCGCCTTTGCAGAACGTGAATTACTCGAAGGTAATTCCAAAATCATTAAATTGATTGCACGTGATGAAGCGGTTCATTTAACGGGTACCCAACACATCTTAAACTTATGGGCTGAAGGTAAAGACGACCCTGAGATGAAAGAAATCAGTGAGCAAATGAAAGACCAAGGTCTGCAAGTGTTCCTCGATGTTGTTGACCAAGAAAAAGAATGGGCCGATTACTTGTTTAAAGACGGTTCAATGATTGGAATGAACGCCGAGATTTTGAAACAATATGTTGAATATATCTCGAACCAACGTTTGATTGCTATTGGCCACAAGCCACCGTTTGCCACAACAACTAATCCGCTCCCTTGGATTAACTCATATTTGGTCAGTGATAATGTTCAGGTTGCACCACAAGAAAGCGAAATTTCATCGTATTTAGTCGGTCAAATCGACAGCGAACTCGATAACGATGAATTTGACGATTTTGATTTATAAGTAGAGATGGCGGTAGTTAAGCTATCGCCAATGAAAAAGATTGATGAAAAAAATAACTTACAATAACGTTTTGTGCGATGAAAAATATCCACCAAGCGATATCCGAACCACACTAGAATACCTTGAATCTCAGGGGATTTCGGTTAACTATCACTGTCGTGATGGCACCTGTGGTGCGTGCCGTTGTAAATTAAATGATGGTACCGTCAGTTATATTACAGAACCACTTGCTTACATCCGCGACGGCGAAATGCTAACCTGTTGCTCACGTCCCACTTCTGACATTAATATCTCGACGCTATAGCGTATTAATACTTTGTTAAGCGGATTATTGTTATCAATTGTTGATAGATACTGAGATTACTTCTAAACTCCGTATTAGACGTTTAATTTACCTATTATTTACTGTTTAGGAATGACCCTATAGATGACGTTTGTTAAAGACTCAACCGTATTGACGAGTGACCCTATCGCGGCCACCAACTCATTCGATAAATTAAATAACGTGGTCGCCATCGGTGGTGGTCACGGACTAGGGCGCGTATTATCCGCCCTCAATCATCTTGAAGACCGCCTTACTGGCGTTGTAACAACCACTGACAACGGCGGCTCTACTGGGCGTCTACGTGAAAGTGAGGGTTGTATTGCGTGGGGAGATTTGCGTAACTGTATCCATCAGCTGATCAAACAACCCACCATCGCAAGCTTAATGTTTGAATACCGCTTTGGCGGAGATAGCGACTTAACGCAGCACAATCTCGGGAATTTAATGCTTTTAGCGCTAGATAACATTTGTGTACGACCACTCGATGCCATCGATTTAATCAGAGAAATGCTTCATGTTAAGAGTCACATCGTGCCAATGTCTGAGCACCCGACGCATTTAGTGGCCCATTGTAAAAATGATGAGCGCGTGTTTGGTGAAATCCGAGTTGATAAAATGACCAGCATGCCGAAATGCTTAACGTTGGAGCCCAAGGTATCTGCAACGCCAGAAGCTATCACTGCAATTAATAAGGCAGAGTTGATATTAATTGGCCCTGGCAGCTTCTTAACGAGCTTAATGCCGCCATTATTATTACCAGAACTAAGAGATGCCATTGCAAACAGCAAGGCGAAAAAGATTTTTATTGCCAATCTCATTAAAGAAAACGGCCCGGCGGGACAAGCGTCAAAATATGACTTACTCGAATGGACACAAAAGGCGACTAATTTAGCAGTTCCTGACGCTATTTTAGTGCATAGCCGTGAAGATAAAATTATGGGGCCATACCATTTCTGTGATATGGCCAGCACGACATCATGCTATCACGATAGGGGAAAACTACGTGATGCGATTAGTAAAACCTACAATCAATTAGTGGCTCAAGAGTTGTGACTTAATAAGTAATCGAGTTTATTACCGTAACTGTCTCGCTGTTCGAGCCATGCTTGAGCAGTGATAGACTCAGGTTGCCATAACCAGCACACCGCAACATAATAGAGCTGGCATTGCGCTAGTTTTTCGCTATCGAGCACGTCACTAGTGCTCTGTTGTTGATAACAAGTTAACAGCCTATCGAGCTGTGAATGATTCAGCCCTAACTCAATGATCACCGTCGCCAAATCAAGATAACGATCACCAGCACCACAAAACTCCCAGTCAATGATCACCTGCTGTTGGCCGTTAGTCAGGATATTGGTGGCGTTTAGGTCGCGATGAGTCATGCAATCGGGCGTGAATACCAACGATGATAATTGGCTGGTGAGCCGCTGGTAACGTTCAACCTCGACCGGCCCTTTGTCTTGATAACACTGCCAATAGCTTGCTAGCAGCACCAGACCATCATGGGGTTGTTCATCAAGGGAAAAGTCCATTTGATGCAAGCTGGCCATTTGAGTTGCCAACTTGGCTAGCGACTCGTCACTAATGTCCTTTAGATCACTCCAACGACCCCCGTCGAAGAATTCACTGATCATGACACCACAATTTATTTGATTCGATTGCTCGCACCATTGATTAAACGCTGGCGGCGTATCACTGCAAGGATAATGTTTGAGAGGTTTTGGCGCGATATTAATGCGATATGCTGCATTTTGCGCCGCATACTCGTATTGACGCTGCTGCGCACTAGCTCCTTCGCCACACACTCTAAACAACACGTGACCACCATGATAATCGACACGATAGTTTTGATTACAAAGACCCACTTTAATCGCGGTGATTGCGGTGACGTCTTTGTTATCAAAAAAATCGAAGCTGGCAACAACTTCCGGCGAAAGTGACATCAGGCGAGCGCTGATTCTGTCTGGTGCTGTGCTCGCCACTTGACGTAGCCATAAACACACATCACGCAGTAGAGCATAAACAGCCCTGCTGTTAAGTGATAAGATTTGTTGAGGTAGAGATAAATCGAAGCCGCATCAATCACAATCCAATAAATCCAATTCTCCAATACCTTCTGCGTCACCATCCACGTTGCAAATAGCGCAAATACTGTCGTGGCAGCATCAAGATAAGCGAAATCGGCATGGGTAAAGTTAGCCATCACATAACCAAGCGCAACAGACACTAGCACTAACACGCCAATCACCTTAAGGTGAACCTCAATTGACCAGGAACTAATCGTTAGCTCCTTTTTGGCATTAGGGTGTAAACCATCGTCGGTTGGCACATTTGGCCGTTGCTGCCACACTGTCCAACCATAGACGGCCATCAACAGATAATAGGCATTGAGTAATGACTCCATTAACAATGCGCTTTGCCAAAACAACACGACATAGATCATGGTGCTAAAAAAGGCCGCAGGCCAACACCACGCACTTTGACGCATCGCTAGCACTAAATAAGCCAGTGCTAATACCACCGCAATCAATTCCCAGCCAGAACTGGCTAGCAATTGATTGATGACATTATTAATGAAGTCGACCACCATTAGTTGCTCGGTTCTAAGTCGGCATTAATAAATTTACAAACAAAAATCATCTTGCCAAAGCGCGTAAAGGAATCTTTCATTTCCTGATTAAGCACCGCCATCACCTCATCATACTCACCAAAGACTTGGGTGCTCATGGTATTGCAGCTCGTGCGCAACTTAGGATTAGCGACAAGACGGTCGATAAAGTCTTTTATTGGCGGAATGTATTGCTCATTGAGCGGATAATTACTTATCTCAACCGATAATTGCATTACCAATTCACCTCAACGCTAAGATTAACCGTGCGCGGTGCGCCAAGTTGCTCGTAATTATGAGCGGCGTAATAATCGCGTGGATCATTACCGAATAAGAAGCCACGTACACCATATTCTTTATCAAATATGTTGTTGGCACTTAAGTTTACGCGCCACACTTGCGCTTGATAGCCCGCACTTAAATTGGTGATGACATAAGAGTGAGATTGTTCGTTATGACTGTCTGAGTAGTAAAACTGATCTTTGGCCATTAACTCTGCTGAGGCATAAAAACCATTGTCGCTATGATAATTAGCACCAAAATTCGCAGTATACTTAGGCGCATGAGCCATCTGGCGGTTATGCATGTCTACGCCATTACCGGATTTTTGTGGTACCACGTAATCTTTGATCCGCGTTTTTAAGTAGCCAACGCTATAGAACAATTCAATGTGGTCGCTAAATTGATAACTGGTTTCTATTTCTAAACCGTAACCACGACTAGAGCCTGCGTTATCCGTGTAATCAACAAACTTAGTACCGCCACCCGCGTTGAGGTAGGTGATGCCGCTGCTCAGCTGTGTATTATCGCGGTAATGATAGAACGCCGCTAATTTAAGGTTGAGCGTGTCATCAAGACTGCGTCCTTTAACCCCAAATTCCGTAGAATACAGCGATTCAGGCTCAAACGAGCTGTTACTTAACAGTAATGCATTGAGATCGCCATCGACAATATCAGCGGCCTCGGCTAACGCCGAACCATTAACGCCACCGGCGCGGTCGCTACGCGCGAGCGTGATGTAGGTCATCGCTTGCTCGTTCAATTGATTTTTTAATGAGACGTTAAAACCAAATAACGTATCATCAGCCGATTGGCTAACATTGGCATTATCGACGTAATCGATATCGTATTGGCCAATACGTGCGCCAACTGTTAGCTCTGTTTTATGGGATAGTTGATAAGCTACCTGACCATAGAACGCACTGTCTTTATGCTCATTAACACTCATAAAGTCCTGACTCTGCCAGGTATATAGTCGGGTTAGATCGCTATCGCGTTGATTGAGGTATAAACCCGCGACCCATGACAGCTCACCGTCATTTTTTGAGAGTAATCTAACATCAACCGAATGTTGCTGACGACCACGTAGATATTCATCGGTCGCGCTATAACCATCGGCGTCAGCTAAACAATCACCTTGCGTTGTATCACACGGATCCGGTTGATAAGTAGGATCGTCGCTAAGCCAGCTATATTGACCAAAGGCCCAATCTTCATCGTAGCTATACACCAGATCACTGCTTAAAGTAGAGGCACTAAACTCAATATCGACACTGTCAAATCCATCATAAACGGCGCTTAAACCAAATGCTTTGGTACGCTGGGCATCACGACCCGGTTGATCAGAATAGGTATCACGATTCAAATCAAGACTAAAAGCATCGTAACCGTTATCGTTGTCGATATAATGCATCACAGCATCAACGGTTAGGTGATCGGTAGCCTTAACGCTTACTTTGAGCTTAATGTTACTCTCATCAATATTATTGGTGTCATCAACGCCTAAATGCAAGTTGTTAATGTAACCATCGCTAACCTGCTTTATCGCCGATAAACGGATATCGACGCCATCAGTAATGTTGGCACCAGTGGCAAAGCCCGCACTCGCGGTGCCAAAGGTACCCGCACTCAATAATAATGTGCTGTCCTGGTCGCCAGCCGGCGTTGAATCAAGTTTAAGGACACCAGCAATTGCGTCATTACCAAAGGCGGTGCCTTGAGGGCCGCGATATAGCGTCACCTGATTAACATCAAATAAAAGCCCTGCGCCGCCTAAGCCTGAATAGTTAATCCCATCAATTATTAAACCAACTGAAGGGTTAGTCGGGTCGACAAACTCACTGCGCTGACCAATACCACGAATTTGAACGAAGTTACCGCGACTGGCACCGCTGGAAAAGTTAACATTTGCGAAACTACCAAGCAGGTTCTCGCTGTGCTGCGCACCGCGGGCAACAATCTCATCGCTGTCGATAACCGAAATACTGCCTTGGGTTTTCATGATGTTTTGTTGCTTAAAATTGGAGGTTACTTCGATAACCTCAAGTTCTGATGGCGTAAGGTCGTTACTTGCAAATACCGGACTGCTTAAAACAGCAAGCGAAATAAGGGATAGCACAGGCTTCATGTTAGTTTTCCATTACAAATTATAAAGTTGTTTAGCGCCGACAAGTTCTTCGCCTTAGCGCATTAATAAGGGGCTTTCTCGCCCTCAGGTCGTGTCTTAAATATGCGAAGCATCCACATATACTGACTAATATCTTTAGCAATCATGTCTTCAACCAGCTTATTTAAAAATAACGCTTCATCGTCTTTCGAACAGCCCTTGGTACAATCAAGTGGTGTCTCTAAGGTTAAGCTAAATCGATGTGTTTGACGGTTATAGGCAACATATAACGGCACTATCACTCCGTTGGTCGCAGATGCTAGGCGGCTCAATACCGGCAGTGTTGCTTTTTTTGTGTCGAAAAAATCTGCCAGTTGGGATTTTTCAGGGCCATGGTCTTCATCCGGCAAGTAAAATAAATGTTTGCCTTCTTTTGCCCCTTTAATCATCACCCGCATACCACCTTCGCGCATATATACTCGATCACAAAATCGCGTCCGCTGTTTAATAGCAATCCAGTTGTAGACAGGGCCTTTATGGCGATTAGCCATCGTTGCCATAGGAACGTCACGCGCGAGCAGTGACATGCCGCTAAATTCTAAGCCCCAGAAATGGGGCGCAATGAAGATTGCAATTTTTCCGTCGCTCTTTATTTGCTCTAAGCACTCAAAATTGTGAACATCGGCACGGCTTCGAATAAAAGCCTTGGAGCGTAAGACTAATTCCCCTTGTCCTAACATGCAAATCATCGCGATTTCGATGTTCTCACGAATGAGCTTATCCCGTTGCTGTTGATCTAGCTCCTTGAAGCACAACTTGAGGTTTTCATTGATAATACGAACGGGCTTCTTGGCGACTTTATGAACAAACGCGGCAAGTTTACATGCGAACCAATCCCGGATTTTAGGCGGTACAAAGGCAAAAACTGTAACAAGTAGCAGCACCGACCACGCACCCCAATGTTTTGGGTGTAGTAAATACCACCCGAATGGCTGCTTAAAAATATATCGATCTAAACTACTCATATTGTTCGTTACTCATTGTTATTATTATTAAATTTACGTTTAGGTCTAAAGTAGTTCTGATTATCATAAAACTCACTTTGCTCATTATCCGGCCACCAACCAGGTACTCCTAGCATTGGCAGTGGAAAAAGCTGACTATTGTCCTGCATTAGTTCACTCAGATTTTCGGCAAGGATTGTATCAAGATACTGATATTTTTCTAGTAAATTTAATGTAAAAAAATCTGGAGTTACTTGTAAATAGAGTGCTTTACCCGTGAAACCAATGTAAGGATCTAATGCCTTTTCATAATTAGCGTGACCAATGACGACGGCATCGATCTGTTTTCCCCACAGAGCGCGATCATTAATAAATGCTTCTTTCCAGTGATGATTTTGCAACTTTTTTGCAAGTCGTTGGTCTGAGTAAGGAATAAGCACGCCACATTCGTCCAGCAATGTGAGAGCATCACGACACTTTGAGCGTTTTTGTTGGCCATAGCGCTCGATATGTTCACAATGTAAACGGTTTATTTCACGCTTAGTTTTTGGAAACAGTAAATAAATAAGGGCATTAAAGAAATCATGCCAATTGGCAGGTCGAGTTGGCACTAAGCCTTGTTGATAAATACGTTGTTCATAATACAAACCATCTTCGAGCAGCTCAGGAGTTTGTTCAATAAGGGTTAAGACTTGCCCTTGTACATTAGTCACATTGTCGGGCATCAATTGATTTAATTGCTGGCAGCTTGGCCAAGATTGCCAACTAGAATTGCTCAATAATTGTTTAATATCGGCGAAAATATTAGAAAAGTTGTAAAAATCAGGATGCCACTGTTGCATAGCTTAGCTAAAACCATTATACCTAAATAAGATACGTGTATTGTAACGACTTTTTTAAGTTATCCCTATACTTTTACACGCAAACAGCGGACAGAATATTACATGATAAAAAAAATTAGCCTCATCATTACCAGTGCGATTTTTATTTTTGGTCACAATATGGCATTTAGTCAGGAGAACCAAACCGCAGCTGATGCATTAAAACCCTATCACGCAACCTATAAAGTCTTTCGAAAAGGCAGTGACTTAGGTGAAGGATTTAGAGAACTACGAAAAACAGATAGTGGTTATGAAATAAAATCGATGAGCAAGATCAGCTGGCTATTTTTGTCAGATAATCGCCATGAAGTCAGCAACTTCAGCATCGAAAATGGTCTGTTAACCGCCGATCATTATCGTTTTTTACGTACAGGGACTGGCCGTGATCGCGAAGAGGTTATTAGTTTTACCCCTGATCTTATCGAGTCGACCTACAAAAACGATACCAAGAAAATAAAGCCTATTTTGTACACCTACGATCCTCTGCTTTATCAATTAGCGTTACGACAAGACCTTATTAATGAGAAAGAACCGTTAACCTATCATTTGATCCGCAAAGGAAAAGAGACCCAATACAACTTTAATCGTGTTGGTTTAGAAACCGTCAATACACCGTATGGACGTATCGAAGCAATCAAAATAGAACGGGTAAGAGACAAGAGTTCGAGTCGTAAGACATTGATTTGGGCTGCCCCAAGCTTAAACTATGTAATCGTAAAAATGACTCAATACAAAGATGGCTCAGAACAAGCAGATCTCCAACTAAGCTCATTAACATTATAGAGAAAACGGGCGATGGATTGCCCTCACCACTCTGTTAGCTCACCACTTCATCCGCAACCGGAATGAACTCATGTACTTTTTCACCCAATTTGAACATCACGCATTGGCCTGGTGCCATAATCTGCCATGATTCGTTATTGGTCAATGGTCGTGTCGCAATTACCGTGACAACATCGTTAGGCGTTGTTTCTTTCTGAAAATCGATTACCACATCAGTATCAATTAAGGTTGCTTGACCAAATGGTGCACGGCGCGTTATCCAGCTAAGGTTATTGGTGCAATATGCAATGACATAATCACCGTTGGACAACAAAAGGTTAAACACGCCAAGCGCTTTCAACCGATCACCCAGTGACTTAACAAAATCGAACAATAACTGGGTGTCTGTTGGCATACTATCGAAGCGTTGTGAAATTTTGTCGAGCATCCAACAAAAAGCCAATTCACTGTCAGTTTGTCCAATTGGAGCAAAACGCTTGGTCGTTAACACGTCTTTGTACTCACTCAATTGGCCGTTGTGAGCATAACACCAGTTTTGCCCCCACAACTCACGAGTAAACGGGTGAGTATTTTCCAGACAAACACCTCCACTGTTCGCTTGACGAATATGGCTTATCACTGCCCTGCTTTTAATCGGATAATTTTTAATGAGTTTTGCAACTTCGGATTCACAACTTGGCAGCGGATCTTTAAATGAGCGACAGCCCTTGCCATCGTAAAACGTGATGCCCCAACCGTCTTTGTGGGGCCCAGTTATACCACCGCGCTCGACCAACCCGGTAAAGCTAAAAACTATATCAGTTGGCACATTGGCACTCATGCCCAGTAATTCACACAAACTTCACTCTTCCTTAAAACAACAACCACATAGAACAGTGATTTACATTGGCTTGATATGCCATATTAGCCACGATACCGCGAATAATGACAATCAAATTTTTATAGTGATAATAGTAGCAGATCCCCATCATTAGGGTATATAAACTGTGCCACAAATTGTGTTAATTCAGTGGTCAGTCAAAAACACTCATATAAATAAATCAGATCTTCAGGTTAAATCTCGCGCGTGTCATACAATCTGAACACCGTAGCCATCAAGCCATCAGAAAACATTTATTACTCCGCATTGTTACCATCAGCTATACTAAATTCACAACATGTAACTTACTGGTTAATGCAGTTCCTCGCATTGTTTCGCACAAAGAAAGGGCCTGTATTGCTTATATTTAAGGAGGAGTAATCATGTCATTACCACAGTATAGTTGGTCAACAGAGCATCTTGCAGGCGCTGGTCGGCGATATCAAGGTCAGTTTATTGATGGGCTAATCACATTGGCATTGTTTGCGCTGTGCATTTCCGTCGCCAAGCTATTTACACTAGAGAGCCAACTCGCGGACATATTGATTTTTGTTATACCGGCCGCTTACTTTTTGTTATCTGACGCGCTGCCAAATGGCCAAAGCATTGGCAAGATAGTATTAAAAATTTCGGTGGTAAGTAAACGCACAGGAAAACCTTGCAACGTATTACAGTCACTAGCACGAAATATTTTAACGCCGATCCTAGGAATAATTGATGCGGTCTTTATCTTGTTTAATAATCGCCAACGATTGGGTGACATGCTCGCCAATACAATCGTGGTGACTAAGAACCGAGGATAATAGATAGTACTATGAATCAAATTCGAGTGTTTTTATCAATACTTATATTTAGCGTTTGTTGCTATCTAATTATCGACTTATTTATTACAGGTTTTGATGGTTTAGTTTTATGTTCAAGTCTAATAGGTTTCGTGATCACCCATTATCTTTGGCCAACAAAACCTAACGAAGAGGAAGAATGGTACGATATTTTTGAAGCGGTAATCGATTTTCCATATCGCTGTATTTCCATATTTCTTCGTGGCATTGGACGTGCAGCTAAAGACAGCGATGTCGACTTTTAACGATTTGAATAGGGACTATCGGGGAAATGCATTCAAATGAATGATGTCATACAAACAATAGGAATCGCATTCTATTTGTTTGGAACGCTCCTATATATAATCGAAGCCTTTAAAGCACACATAGTGTGGGGCATAACCTGTTTAGTATTCCCGCCCACAATTCTACTTTTTACGATTATGCATTGGCAGGTTGCGAAGACTTATTAATCCAAGTTATTGGTCTCGGCGTTATACTCTTGTCAACGGTATAAGGCTCACTAATATAAGTTACTAAAACCGATTTTTATCTATCGTCCTAAACGTCAGGTTGATTCTAGCACCAACAGTCTCTTTGGTTGGTGCTAGCCGATGCAGCCAATAGCTTTGGGTGGTTCCGGTCATGACGAGTAGGCTGCCATTTTGCAAATAAAGCGATATATTTTCTTGGCTGACTTTATGTTTGAACGAGAATTTTCGCTCAGCACCAAGACTCATTGACGCAATCGCGCCATTCTTCTTTAAGTCTTTTTCGCCATCGCTATGCCACGCCATTCCTTCACTGCCGTTGTGGTACAAATTAATTAGGCAGGCGTTGTAGCGTTCGCCACTTTCTTGCTCTGCCATTGCTTTTAGTGCTAGCAATAATGGTGTCCAAGGGAGTGCGGTTTTGGTAACACCAGAGTAGGTATATTGATAAGCTTCGCTGCCATACCACGCGATTTTACGACTTGTTTCAATCAGTGCGCCGTTAATCATCGCTTGATCATGTTGCCACGTGATGGACTCAAATAACTGGTCAAAATAATCATTAGCCTGAGTCATGCTCATTATCGGGCCATAATAATACACCGTACCATCGCAATGGAGCAGGTTGTGAGGTTGTCCGGCTGGTGCAAATAGATCCATCAATGACTACGCCACAGTGTTGAGATAATCGAGCGCACCAGTGATGGCGGCGACTTGAGCATCAATACAATTTTGGGCACTCGAGCGTGGCGAATCAGGGTACACTTCGGTTGTGGTGCAATAGACACGATTTGTCATCCCAGCGCATAAACCCAGCGCTTTGGTGGCGTAGTTAATCACGCCAAATTGTTCGATTGCTACCCCAATGAGCTTATCATTATCATCGGCTGGCGCAATATGAGTGACATGCTCTACTGACTTTATAATCGCACGCTGAAACTCTGGTTGTGGTGCTAGGATATCCCCCACCAAATAGAAACCATCAGGGATATTCCAATTGGTATTAGTGACGCCATCGCGAGCCGCCAATGCCGGACGAAACTCACTGTTATCGGTGTCGGTTGTCTCGTGCAGATCGACATGAGCATAAACATTTTGACCTAGCGATTCGATAAATGCCATTAGCGCGGCAGACTCTGGCGCGGGGCTGTCATCAACAAACGAACGATTAGGATCGATAGCGTGTGGATTCCAACGGTTAATCGTTTCAAAGCCCCAAGGGCTGACACAAGGTGCGATAATTAAGTTGAATCGCTCACTATAAAGCTCACCGCAGTGCTGAGCAAACGCTAACGCACCAAAAACGCCACTTGTTTCATAACCATGCACGCCGCCAGTAACGAGCACCGTTGGTTGACCATCTCGCCAATCGCTAGATTTAAAGGCATAAAGTGGATAGGTATTGCTGGTGTCACCAATGTCGTGATAACTCAGCTCACCATATTGTGCCAGCGTCAGCCCTTGCTGGTTATCAATCTGCGCCATCAATGGTAATACCAACTCGAAATACGAACGTTTGGTCTGCTGTGCGCTAAGCCATTGAATTTTATTTTGCTCGGTCCATGGCTCGCCGAAGGTGCCGATTGAATATGAAGGTGACATGTCGTTAACTCATTATAGTAATTTTTGCAAAGGATAAACGCCCCGCTCGTGTTACGCAATCGATAAACAAAAAAGCCGCTACAAATTCAAAAAATTGTAGCGGCTTCAGCGGATAATTAAAGGGACTTAGCTATCGTAAGCGATATGCTGATGGAAGCGAATCATTAATTGCTCTTGACTCGGTTCAACTTCAAGACGCGCAGCAACGGTCTCAAGTACTTTAACCACTTGATTAACGTATTTACCATAGCCACGGTCGCTACGATGCTGGTCCGATGCTAAGAACACCAAACGAACTTTGTCGGTGTAAACATCACCCTGCCATTCACTGAAGATTTTGTCAGCTGCATTTTCAGGATCAAAGCCAATCATCTGAAAGCCTTTGTTCACTTTGTTGTCAGCTGAACTGCCAAAACGAATTAAAGGAGTAAGGCCGTTAGCGATCATTGCACCATTTTTTAGTCCGGCTTTTTCCATCCCGCTAACAAATGAGTCATTAATCATTGAATACAATGGCTCGTACGGAGATGGCGCGTCATAGTCTACTTGAGCGAGCTTTCTAATTTTTGCGTTAAGATAAATATCGGCAACAACATAAGTTAATCCACGATGTGCTGGTAATTCGATTTCATTAGCAGAATAACGAACGGCAATCGGTCTAAATTTATGAGACTGGCTATCCGCTTTTTCTTTTTGTTGGCCAAATAAATCATAGGTGATGTGTTGATGATCGCGTAAACGAATATCACCTTCATTTAAGCCTAACGTGCTATTTAGTTCTTTAGTAAGCGCTGAAATTTTTTGATGAAAAGACGCCGCGTCAACACGAATGTCATCGCCGTTGGCTAAAAACAATACTGATAGACGACGTGAACGGGTATCAAAATCGTAGAAATATTTATGCCCTTGATGATATTTAGGATTATAAAAGAAAAATATCTTATCGTCTGTTTCAATCGCATCCGGCTCTCCGCTAAAACGAACCATCGGTAGCTTATCGTTACCAATAAAGTGTGCAGTGGTGACATTATGCTGCTCACATAACGCGAAGATGGTATTTCGGATGCGTTTATAGAAATTTTTGTAAGGCGTTGGACTGTTAATATCGAAGTCGCTATCGATATGTTGAATCAATGAATCAGTTAACTCAAATTTAGCTAACAGGTATTGGTTGTCACGCGCATGGTTAGAAATATAAACTTTGTTTGCAGTGTTATGTTTTCTTGTGCTTGATTGACGAGCCGCCATAAAATTAATTCCTATAAATATAAAGTATAACCTGACCAATAATTGGGCTATTTTAGCAGCCCAATGGCTAATATGGCAATATTATATCAATCATTTATGACAGTTATTAATCTGATGTATGATTTACTGGTCGACAGCGATGTTAACCAAATATTTTACGGATCAGCGAGATAACCTCTGCAATAGGCTTACCGGCTTGCACTTGAGCGACAATCGACTCACGTTGAGCACAGATGAAGTCTTCAACATTGCCATCGCTAAGCGCGCGATCGACTAATTCTTGTGCTGTCTCTTTACTGCGTTTAACACGTTTAGTTGATGTCGATGTCGTCTTTTTAGCCGGTTTATTTAACAAACGGAGATAATTAGACTTTTTCGCGGTATTTTCATCAGCAAATAATAATAAGTCGAGACAGATAGCACGATGATGCCAATAAAACAGTTCATCTTGATCTTCTGGCTCACTACTACGCCACCAATGTGTTTGACGAACGGCCTGTTTGATCCACTTCAAATAACCATCAAAGTCGCTAGTACCCGACAAACTTAAGTCTAAGCCTTGGCTATAGTGACTTGTCGTGCTTGAACTTAACGACACAAACTGATCAGGACGACGCATTGCCAGTAATCTTGTTGCGGGGGCCAAATTGGCACGTTCATCAATCGCTGCGAAAGCGGCTTTGTAATCAGTGACAAAGGCACTGTACTGCTCATCGCTAATGTCCCCTGTTAATGGGATATTGTTTAGCGCATGGTCAACGAGTGCAGGACAATCGAGTAGCACTTGATGGAATGCTTTAGCGCCTTTGGTGCTGCCAAACCACTGTACGTCAAATTTATACACAGCCGTGTCATGGGCATTGGTGTGCTTTCCGGCGATAGCCAGGCGATCTTCCACCAGCATCTCAGCCAACGGTTGAGTTCTTAATACCGATACATATTGCAACAATCGTTTACGTTCTTCAAAAGCATGAACGGTTGTTTGATCTTGTAAAAATTGGACATAAAACGGCCACGGTGCAATCGTTGCCATCCGTAATTGGCTTACGCTGATACCATTAATCAATAGATCGTTAAGCTTCTTTAATGGTTTTAATTGCTCAGGTTCAAGTAAGTCAAAATTAATGCGATTACTACATGCATCGACTAACTCTTTACACCATTGTCCAAATTCCTCGGGGCGGTTTGTTACTTTAATCGCTAATAAATTAAGACTAACCGGGGTAACGTGCTTAAGCACATTCTGATAGATGGCCATTTCTTGTGGCGACAAGGCCATTTTAGATGGTGATATTAACAATTTTTTCACAGAGACTACGACTCCAATAACGCGTGAGGATCAAAGAATATGGCATCATACGGACTTATGCCACAGACTCAATTAATAACGTGTAAGATGCGATCCTTCGCATAGTTTTTACCCACAATAGCTTAGTCTATCACCAATCGCCTCTCGGTTTCGTCAATAATTAATTTGATGAGTATATGCCCAGGTTATGTTAGTTTTTGTTAGTAACTGTATTTATCGGTTCATCACTCTGGTACGATGAGTGAACAATGTAGTGTTCTTAAGGAGAATTTACGTGTCAACTTTACTATTTTTATTGGTGCTTATAGCAGGGTTTGGTGCCCTCGCCTATAAACGTGCCTCACTGATCACCTTCACTGGTGCATTCGGTTTATTACTTGTGCTGTGCACCATTATCGGTGACGTATCAAATCTCACTTGGTTAGCATTTATTGCGATTGCTGCTGCCTTGAACATAACAACATTTAGACAGCAGTACATAAGTACTCACCTGTTAAAAGTGTATCGCTCAATCATGCCGGAAATGTCACGCACTGAAAAAGAAGCGATAGACGCCGGGACAACATGGTGGGAAGCAGATTTATTTAGAGGTGCACCTAATTGGCAGAAATTGCATAATTACCCAACCCCTCGTTTGAGCTCTCAAGAACAAGAGTTTTTAGACGGCCCCGTTGAACAAGCATGTGCCATGGCCAATGAACATGAGATATGTCATACCAATGCGGATTTGTCGCCAGAGTTGTGGCAATTTTTAAAAGATAATGGCTTCTTTGCCATGATTATTAAGAAACAATATGGCGGTTTAGAGTTTTCTGCTTACGCGCAATCGCGGATCTTGCAAAAGCTGTCTGGTATTAGTTCAGTGCTTGCCTCGACCGTTGGTGTACCTAATTCGCTCGGTCCGGGTGAATTACTACAGCATTATGGTACTACCGAGCAAAAAGATCATTACTTGCCACGTTTGGCAGATGGTCGTGAAATTCCATGTTTTGCCCTAACTAGCCCAGAAGCTGGCTCTGACGCTGGCGCAATTCCTGATGCAGGTGTTGTATGTAAAGGCATGTGGCAAGGGGAAGAAGTCCTTGGCATGCGCATTACCTGGAACAAGCGCTATATCACGTTAGCTCCTGTTGCCACGGTCCTTGGATTGGCATTCAAGCTAAGTGATCCTGATGGTTTATTGGGTGAAGAGAAAGATTTAGGCATTACCTGTGCGCTAATTCCTACCGATGTTGAAGGGGTAGAAATTGGCCGTCGTCATTTCCCACTCAACTTGATGTTCCAAAATGGTCCAACCAAAGGCGAAGAGGTATTTTTCCCACTCGACTTCATTATTGGTGGTCCGACAATGGCAGGACGTGGCTGGCAAATGCTGGTTGAATGTCTCTCTGTTGGTCGCGGTATTACATTGCCATCAAATTCTGCTGGCGGTGTTAAGACACTGGCATTGGCCACCGGCGCCTACAGCCGAATTCGTCGCCAATTTAAAGTGCCAATCGGTAAAATGGAAGGTATTGAAGAGCCACTAGCACGAATTGGTGGTAATGCTTACCTGATGGATGCGGTAACGACACTAACCACTGGCGCTATTGATTTAGGCGAGAAGCCATCAGTAGTCTCAGCCATCGTTAAATATCACCTAACCGACCGCATGCAACAGTGTGTGATTGATGCGATGGATATTCACGGCGGTAAAGGAATTTGTTTAGGCGATAGCAACTATGTTGGCCGCGCTTACCAAGGCGCGCCGATAGCTATTACCGTTGAAGGCGCAAACATTCTAACCCGTTCACTCATTATCTATGGACAAGGTGCCATTCGTTGTCATCCATACGTATTAGCTGAATTAGATGCGGCTGGTAATGAAGATGAACGCCAAGCACTTGAAGAATTTGATAGTGCAGTATTTGGTCACATCGGTTTTGCGATTAGTAACTTCTGTCGCAGCTTATGGCTAGGAATGACCAATAGTCGTCTATCAGTATCTCCTTTTAGCGATGATACTAAGCGTTATTATCAACACATGAACCGTTTCTCGGCCAACCTTGCGTTCCTGTCGGATATCGCTATGGCGTGTCTAGGCGGCGATTTAAAACGTAAAGAACGTATATCGGGTCGTTTAGGTGATATTTTGTCTCAATTATATCTCACCAGTGCAGTATTAAAGCGTTTCGACGAAGAAGGTCGTCAACAAGCCGATTTGCCTTTTGTTCATTGGGCGGCGCGTGATTCACTCTATAAAGCCCAAACGGCGCTTGATGAATTGCTCCGTAACTTCCCAGTCAAATGGGTTGGTAAAGTACTCCGCTGGGTCCTCTACCCGACCGGTATCACGTTAGTTGCACCTATGGATGAGTTAGACCAAGAAGTCGCTCAACTATTACAAACACCTAATATGGCACGTGATCGTCTTGGCGCAGGTCAATACCTAACACCAACCGAGCACAATGTGGTTGGTATTCAAGAGCAGACATTACTGGATGTTATTGCGGCTGAGAAAATTATTCGTAAAATCAGCCAAGCAACCGGCGAACGCGAGCAGCTTATCTTCTTAGATAAGTTAGCTGACAAAGCCTTAGCACTTGGTTGTATTGATGAAAAAGAAGCTGAACATTTGCGTAAGACAGAAATTGGTCGCTTAAAATCAATTAACGTTGATGACTTTGCGCCAGAAGAACTCATCGCTAATAAAGTGTAATGTTGAGTTAATAATGACGTTAAAAAGGTGGCTAATTAGCCACCTTTTTTTTATTTACAAAAAGCGTTTCATCATGGAACGTAAACTAAAAGCTAAATTCTATTCTCGGCTCGGTCGTCGTATCCCCGTCCACTTTTGGCGCACACAACAACAGTCGCGCTGACTCAATGTTATATTGCTCGATCAAGGTTTTCTTAAGCGTATTACCACGACCATTCGCTAGGGTTTTAAGGGCTGCCATTTGTTCATCTAGTGATAGACCTTTAGCCATACTAGCCGACTCTTTTGCGTTGGAAATCGCGCATATTTTTACTTGCTGCTCAGGCTTATCAGTCAATAGTGCGCCAAGTTGGCTAACAAAGGGCTGTTGCGTCTGGGATAATGCAACCTGGCCTGATTGATACACTAAATCGTTCATCTCTAGACGCAGCAAATATTCACCGGCAATACTCACCACAGTAAGCACGTTAGCGTATGGCACAAAGGTATTAACGAGATACGATTTAGCTTGCGACATAATCGCTTTTTGCACTACTAAGGTGAGGATACTGTTAACGCCAAATGACGGATCGTTTATATCACCCGACAATGGTACATTTAACGACACATTACCTTGGCTATCTTTAAGCATATTAAGCGCCGAGTTTAAGCCGATAGCACTGCCATCACTCGCGGACAAATCAGTGGTATCATTGCCGCTAGCAAGCTCAAAACCACGTAAATCGATAGTAATGTCGCCATCAATCTCGTCATTTTTTACCACGACGTTAACGTTATTATCAAGTTGACCACTTAAGAAATCAAAGCCAAGTACAGTGCGTAAATAAGCCGATAATGGCGGCAGTGAAAATTCCGACATGTTAAAGGCTAATGTCATGTTCATCTGTTCGCCAAACGGCGCAATTGTGCCATTAACGGTGGTTGTTGCATGCTCGTTAAATGCGAACGCAATATCGAACGGCGTCATTTTCGCAGTGTCTCGGCTATCGACTTCGGTGATCAACGCTTTGTTAAGGGTAATTTGCTGCTTAAAATGCGGCGCGACACTTTGATCGGTAAAATTAATCACGCTGGGGGCGATTAACTCAAATTTGTTCAAACTAATCGTTACCGCAGTTGCGCTCTCCGTAGGCTCAGTAGGTTGCTCTACTCGCTCGGGGGCGGTTTCATCAACGGCTTGAGTATTCTTAATCGCAATCAGGTTCTTTAGTTCTTTTTGTTCGCTGAGCCATACCTCACTTACGAATTTATCGAGCTCAATATTATCAATTGATAAATGATTGTCCGCCCACGAAATGTCATTTACAGTCAGCGCATCATTTTGATAAAGCGCTTCACCATGGTCAGGCTTTGAAAACACAATGCCTTGCAAGGCGATACGCTCAATCGCCGCTTTGGCATTCAATGTCTCATCAACCATAAACGAAGCGGTCGGGATGTTAAGATTGTCCAACACCGCAAGCATCCCATCATCGGTGCTGACGCTTACACCATCGATGTTCATTGCGATCTCACCTGATGCCTTATCTAACTGATTGTCGACACCATTGAGCGCTAACTCCTTAAGTTCGAAATTAAACGATTTATTGAGCAAGGCTAACTCGGGCATAACAACATTGATATCACTAAGTGCTAGCAGCAAGTCAGGCTGAATCACTTGCCATTTATTATGGTCAAGCGTGATTTTTTGGTTAAACGATAAACTGACCAAGCCAGCGAGTTGATTGATTTCAGTACTCGACTTGGGCATTAGATACAGCCAATCGGCTAATGAAAGCTGTGACAATGCAAATTGATTATCAAGCGATGCCGACACCAACGCCATCGACTCAAGCTTGGCATCGACCGCCGACTTAATTAATAACTCGCCCTGATTAATGGCCACGCTTAATGCGACATTCGCACTCACATTACTCAATGACGCAGCAAGTGCATCAATTGAAAAATTATTCACGGTAACTTGATGAGATTGTCCGAGATCATCAATAGTTAACGCAATATCGTTAAATGCTAATTTTGGCATTAAAAAACGCCAGTTTGATAAAAATTCAGGGGGCGCTGAGCTCTCTGTCTCTTCTGGCACAGGTGTCTTAGCGCTCTGCTCGCTAATTTTGGTTAAATCAAATCCAGCAATCACCAGTCGCTCTTCACTGCGTGAAACGTTGAGGTGTAACGCCTCGATTAACGCTTTTTCAACAATCAATTCTTGGCTAAATAAATCAAGCCAGCTAAGATTAAATTGCGCCTGCTTTAACGTTAGCTGGCTAGTGTTTTTACTATCTATAATCGCCAAGTCGTCAATTTGGAGATGTAGAATAAATGGATTGAAACTCATACTCGCTTGATTGTTTAAGGCCAAATCATAGTTTGCTAGCTGCTTATTAACCTGCCACGGGAGAATAAAAAAGCTAGCTCCCCAGGTAATAAAAGAGAGTACTACTAGCGTACTAGTGACGTATATAAGAGTATTTTTCAAACGAGATAAAACAGACATGGAGTTCCACAGATAAGAGTAAGCAACGCTTCATTAAGTTGCAGACATTTTAGACAATAAAATGAAAATTAGATAGTAATACCACACCGAAATACGTCACAGTGGGCATGTATTAACCATTAGAGATCTTACCGTCAGTAAGATCTCCAAACAACTATTGATGTCAGCTGATTTTTTCCTTGCCCACTTTCGAGCTCTTGCATCGCTGCGATTGTCTTTGCGTTTGGGCGTTTACCTTTAACTCGAAAGGAATATCGCCATAATTAATAACTGCTTTTACAAATAACTTGATTACTAGTGAAGGGCGTAACCCTATTTCATCACAGATATGAGTAAAAGCAATTTTGGTATTATTATCAATTCGTGTTGTCAACGTTTCAGTTTTCATTACCTTCTCGTTTGTGCCTCAAATGTATATCAATTATCGACCAATATATAGCAAGTCAACATAGAAGCTAATGGCTTAATCTGTCGACTTTGTTTATTTAGCTCGCGATACTATCGCTAATAGCTAAAGCCGCAGGTCTCTGTAATATTCAGCTTAGATAAATCAACAGCTTAGCATTGTTACGTGACTCACACTTGGCGGTAAATTGCACAACAAAAATATATAGAGCTTTAAAAGCCATTGAATATCAATCAGATTTTTATGGCTGTCCCTTCTTTGTGATGATTACTCATAATCGCATACGCAGCAATATCAATGGAAAATATACTCGATAACAAATTAATCTTGTCTAATACCCATTGTCGTCGGTGGTTGTAGTTTTTACCCGAGTATTTGTCTTCGCCACATAAAAATGCCCGTCGTACACACCGTGAAATAACGTGATAATACGATGTTGCCGATAAATCAATGAGACCGCCTCTCGCTCTAGCCATGGTAATTCTCCCACTTTCGTTAGGTAGAACTCTAGCGTAGTACAAAAAAGCGTTTAGCCGTCTAAAATTTGTGGGTGTCTAAAATTTAGTCTAGGAGCAAAAACCAACTGTTATTTGTCCTTTTGAGTGCCTTGTTAGCTGTAATTATTACTAGCCTACTTTCCCTGTAATTAATCTTTTAATCATGAACCAAATTATCCAAAGGCGATTTCTGTCGATTTTTTTCATCATAGCGAAGTAAGCAAGGGTTTCTTCTCTTGAAGGAGCCTTACTTCTTTTGCTCGAAGCCTCTTTCGCTTTTTCTGCAGTTTCTTTATCACTAAGGTGGACAGTAATGTTACTTGTGTCTTCAATCCATTTATTATATTCATTTTCGGTTACTTCAACGCTTTTATCTACGCAGGTATCTCCATGAATACTTTCAAAAATTTCTTGGTAGTCTTTATCGTTGATTCTACCCTCTTTAATTGAGTGTGGCATTTTACTATGCCACCACCTGTAAATGGTTCCTCTAATATAATTATCATCTATAGAGTATGGTTGATTACTAGCGCTTACTACATTGCCATTATGATACTTCAACCAAGCCTCGACATATTCATCAGCAATACAATTTATCGACGATTGAGCATGAACAAGGGGACAGAGATCATAAAAAAAAGTAATCAATCTAACTTGAGCTTCGAAACCACTCATACCAATCACCCAGTGAGAAACAGAATAACCATCTTTGCTGGTTATGGTCTCTGAACCAAATTCATTTCCATATTCTTCATCAAAAGTTTTTAGTAAATCATTAGCTAGAACTTCTCCTTTTTCCGAATTGATAGTCTTGGCTATGGATAAGAACTTTGATTTACATTTCACTACATCATTAATTTTTAACTCACTATTTAAGTCAAAAATAGAAAGCATCTCAGTCAACAATTCATGGATGTCTTTTTCTGGGTGTTTAAAGTAAAAATTGGAGTGCATTTCGAACATTATTAATCCCTTAACTCATGATATGTATTATTTTCGGGTGCTGAGTGATGGTTGAAAATAAGATTTATAACCACCGTTACTCGTTTACAGCTAACGCCGCAATAAGCGGACTAAAATTGTTGGTTATAATGTGGAGCGAAGCGAAACTTAACCAACTGTTTTAGTTCCGTTTAACTGCCTTGTTAGCTGCTTTTTTAACCCCTGAATATCTTCTAAAGGGTTCCATTTTCGCTTTGCCAGTACAACCAAAAGATTTTGCAGTATTTGGTTTATACTCGGCGCATTAGGGTGTTCACTAGAAATCTGGTCACAGATTTTTTTTTCATTAACTTTGTTGCCATGAACTATTGCATTTCTTAATCGATAGTATTTCTTAATAAGTTCACCAAAACTATCATCTTTATCCAACAAGTAGCTGAAAAGCTTGGCAAGTAACTCTTGTTTGTTACGATCATGACTTTGAAAAATTGACTCTATCGCTATGAATGCTGTTGGAACTTGAAGGTGGACAGGAGAAACCCTTGAATAATTGTAATATTCACAACAAATTTCCATATGAACCAACCCTGATAGCATATCTGCAACATGATGAGTAAAAGCCTTTGCATCTTGCTCACTGATTTCCATTAAACATGGAATCTTTGTGCCAAATATTGCAGTATCTTCACTGTATGATATACCTTGCATAGGGGAATAGCTCGGTTCTCCAATAACACCAGTAGATTCTGTCAAAACACGATCAAAACGAACATCCCTTTCTTGATAGGTTCTTATTGCCGTCATCAGTTTAGACAAAAAAACATTACTCAAAAGGCACTCTTGATCTGAATAAAATGCAGTATATAAGTGTTTAGGAGTATCTTCGTACCAAAAGCCCGAATATTCCTTGATATCAGAACTAACAGAATCAAAGTAACCATAACCTTCTAAGTCAAGTTTTCTACTCAACTTCAACCCTTGAATTAAGACTACATATCTGTTTTTTGGGGTACCTCTAAATGACATTTCGCCTGATAATAACGTATTATTTAAAATAGAACCGTCATGTATTATGCTGTCTAAATGAGGCAGCTGATTATCAAATTTTGGTATCGTATGCGTTTTTACAAACTTGATAGAGTTAAGTAAATCTGGAAATTGATACCCAAAAACAAAGTAATGGTTTAAAGGGGCTCCTCCAAATTCTTGAACCTTTTTATCTAGAGCAGACCATTCAGGCCATTGTTTCAGATCAGATTTGAGGTTTGAATCTGCTTGTAGAAAGCCTTGAGTATTAAATTTGTATGGTTTGCCTTCTATACCCATTAGGCATTTATCAAACCGTAGACTAGCAATATGCCTTACAAACCTTACAAATAGTGCGTTATATTCATCGATAAATGTACATTGTTCCATTTCTTGTACTTCTATATAAGAGTAAAATTATTGATATATTTTTCATCTACCTGCTAACAGTTCAGTTTTATCATTTTTAAATTGATAGCAAAGCATACTGCTCAAAGTACATCGTCATATATTAAGCGCAGCGGATATTTAGCAGCTAACGCCACCCTAAGCCGCAGATAATGCTGGCGCAGTTTTTTTGCGTTTTTTGTTGTTTGCGAAAAATGCGACAGTGTTAGCTGACGGACTTTAGGGTCTTATAGTTTGACAGTCCCCTTATTTAAATAATTTACCTTTAGTTCAAATAAGGGGAATATGCTTCTGTTGGTTACGAATCTTTAGGTTCAAACATTTAATGTTTTTAACAAGACGTTCGAACCAACAGAGCAACTCGATTTCTAAACGCATACTCAGGGATTGCCGACCAAGACTATCTATAAGACCTGCGAGAAACGAGATTAAAGCACATTCCATTCCTAACCTTACGCG